>NFZD01007770.1_pt1 | contig 37035 bp, 62 predicted proteins | sample 1095381 | NCBI WGS metagenome assembly NFZD01 (sample SAMN03609891, study PRJNA323583) | gut metagenome | isolation source: feces | host: Rattus norvegicus | place: Denmark: Riget | collected 2013 | reverse complement strand
TCTGGTGCTACTGTTATGAGTGGTTTGGTTGGTGACATCAAGGTTCCTGAACTTAAAGATGGTGGTTCATTCGCAGGTTGGGCAGGTGAAATGGACGAAGCGGATAAGTATTTCGCAAAATTCGATTCATTCACAATCTCTCCTAAGAGACTTACTGTTGTTACCGCTATTTCTAAGCAGTTACTTGCATAGGATTCAATCGGTGTAGAAAATGCACTCCGTGAGAATATCATGAAGAAATTCTCTAACAAACTTGAAGCTACAATCTTTAGTAATGGTGCAGGTGATGCTGATACTCCAGCTGGTATTCTTAACGGTTTGACACAGAAGACTGTTACTGATTACAAGAGTCTTTGTGAATTGGAAGCTTCTCCTGCTGATGAGTTCAATAACTTCGCTAATTTCAGTTATATCCTTTCTCCTAAGGCTAAAGCAGCTCTTAGAACTATGATTAAGGCTAATAACAACACTGGTATGGTTCTTGCTGGTGATTCAGTTGATGGAACACCTTCTAAGACTACTACATTCCTTAAGAATACAGATTTCTTGTATCTCGATCCTTCTGCAATCTGGATTTGCCAATGGGGTGGACTCGATATTACAGTAGATACTATTACACTTGCTTCTAAGGCAATGGTTAAGCTCGTTCTTAACATGTATGTAAACGTTAAGTATGTACGTGCTAAGGAATCTATTATCTACGGTAAGATTGCTTCTGCAAAGTGATATAAGAAATAACAATATAAAATGCTAAATATTTCTTTGGCATTGTGTATGTTGATTTGATTTTTCAAATAAGTTGAAACAAGAATGTTTATCTTAAAAGAGGACTGGACTTGAAATACAGAAAAGTCCGGTCCTCTTTTCTTTATAAATATATTAAATTATATAAGGGTACAAATGATTAGTTTAGATATAGTCAAAAAACATTTATCGATCGAAGAAGAATTCCATGGGGATGATGAGTACTTATTTGGATTGATAGAAGCTGCTGAAACAGTTGTCAGAAAGGACCTTACAATTAGATGTGAAAGTGAAATGTATGATGAAGAAGGTGAAATAAAACCTGATATTAAACATGCAATATTACTTTTGGTTGGAACATGGTACGCTTCAAGAGAATCAGTTGCATATGGAGTTCCTAATAAAGTTCCTCATGCATATGAATATATAATAGCATTGAATAAAAATTACAGTACATATTACAAATGAGAAAAGCAGGTTTATTAAGAGATAATCTTGATTTATATGCACCTGAAATAATCAGAAATGAATTCGGTGAACAAACTACCGTCTTCAATAAAGTATATTCATGTAGATGCTGTATATTCGAAAATACAGGAGGACGTTTAATCGATACAGGTGAAATAGTAAATTCAATAGATATTACATTTCAAGTCAGATTACATATTCCTGTTACATATGAAATGCAAGTATATTATAAAGGAAATAAATTTAAGATTAACTTTATTGACAAGAGAATCGCATATGGTGATTGTCTTATAAAATGTTCTAAGATAACAGAATGAGTAGAAAAAGCAGAGAACCAATGTTTGACATTGATACTAAGCAATTCAAAATTATTCTTGACAGATTAACTCCTAAAGAATATAAAACAGCATTCAGGAAATCAATCAGAGAAGCATTAAACATATTAAGGAAAAAAGCAATATCAAATCTTAAAGGTGTAACTACAAAAATCGATAAGAAAGACCAATATAACAATACATTAAGAAAAGGTATTCAACTTAAAGTATATCCTGAAGACTTAGAAGGTATTGTTCATATTATGGGAAACTTCAAACTTAAATGGTTCCAAAACGGAACTGTTGACCGTTATGCCAAGAGATATAGAGGAAAACCTATGAAGAGAAAACGATTCACAGGTAAAATAGATGCTTCAAAATTCTTTACTAATGCTAAATCACAAACAGAATCTGCAGTATTCAATAAGTTAAACGAACGTATTCAACAGAATATTATTAAAATATACACAGGTACAAAGTAATGATTAGTAGTATAACTTCTGGTATGCTTATATATGATAAGCTAAAACAAAACCAGGAATTAAAGAAATTAATTAAAGATAGAATATATCCGATATTACCACAACAGAAAACTGAATATCCATTCCTTACATTCACAAAAGAAACAGGATATGGTGTATATTCAAAAGACCTATTGGCTTATGATGAAGTCACATACAGTTTTACCGTATGGGCAAATACATATTCAGAAACATGTTAGATTCTTGAAATTGTAAGAGACATATTCGATACTTATAAAGACAGATTATTCTTACAGATTCAAATGATTGATGAAACAGAAGAAGCTGCTGATGGTATATTCGCACAAAGCATTCTAATGAAAATGCAAATTAGACCTACAATTTAAAATAAAATACATTTTATAAAATGGCTACATTAACAAATGATTTAATCAAATAGGGTGATGAACTTATGGTGTTCATGAACAACAAATCAATTGCATTTGCAACTTCACACAGTTTAAGTCTCTCTTCTAATACACTTGATATTGCATCTAAAGACCATGGTTATTGGGGTGCATCTAAAGTAGGTAAACTTAGTTGGGAAATCACCTCTGAAAACCTTTATACAGATGAAGGTTATGACGCATTGCAAGAAGCATGGGCAAATAAAACTGAGGTTACTCTTATCTGGGGTAAACCATCTGATTACAACGCAGAAGGTATCGTCGGTACTGCTGAAGCTTGGACTGCTCCTACAGCAGGATATTACTCAGGTAAAGCTATTATCACTTCACTTTCTGTAAATGCTGCAACAGGTGATAACGCTACATTCAGCGCTACATTCACTGGTGTTGGTGCATTCGAAAAAAAAAATTAACTCCAACAGTTGAACCTCATTCTGCTCCCGCTAAAAAAGCAGTTGCAGAAAAAGAAGTTGCAGAAAAAGAAGTTGCAGAAAAATCAGTATAAATATTAAGGTAATTGTTTTTACCTTTTGTTTCATATTATTAGATTTGTTTATTTTACTAATGAGATAGTTTTCTAAATTCACATGAAGACTATCTCATTTTTATTTTATAAATATATTAAATTAATATACACAAAACAATGAAAATCAAAATCAATAACAAAGAATGTGAATTAAAATATTCATACAGGGCTCTTATGCTATTCGAAGATAAAACAGGTAAATCACTCGCAAATGCAAATGATTCATTAGGAACTCTTCTTCAATTACTATACTGTTTCGTTCAGGTAAAGTCTGATGTTACAGAAGAAGAATTCTATGACTGGATTGATGAAGACCCTAAAAACCTCCCTAACTTATCTGTATGGTTAGGTAAAGAAATGAACAAATGGAGTGCTGCTGTTAATAAGTCTCCATTACTTAAAAAAGCAAATGAAGTCAAAGAAGACTCAAAAAACGCATAATCCATGAAATATTCAAAGTTCTTGTGATTCAACATAAAATATGTTCTATCGAATATTTCATGGATAAAATGCAAGACTGGGAAGTATATGATATATATGAGATGCTTAACCAATGCAATGCAGATTCATGGGAACAGACAAGACTTCTCATGTATATCATTACTGCTTCAAACTCACATAAAAGAATCAATAAATCAATTCAAGAATGGTTCCCACTTCCATGGGATCCTGATTATAAACAACATTCAAAAACACAACTTAAGAAAACAATATCAAATGAAGAAATTGCAATGATGAAAAAGAAAGCGGCATTGTTTGAACAAAATTTTAATGACAAAAAATAATGGCAGCAGATTTAAAAGCAAAATTAAATTTAGATACTTCCGGGTTCGATGACGGAATCAAAAACGCCAAAAGCAAAACAGATGAATTCAAAAGAACTGCGGAAGATACATCTAAATCTACAGATAAACTAAGTGATTCAGAATCCAAACTGGCAGCAAAGTCAGCTAAGGTTGCAATGAGTCACGATAAATCAAAGAAGGCAATAAAAGACTTTAATAGTAATGTTATAGGTTTAACAGGAAATATAGGCAGTTTAATGGGTGCAATGAATACCGGTTCTATAACAGGTATGGTTACTGCTCTCATGGGTTTATAGTCTTCTGTCAGCGGTATCACTGGAGGTATTTCAGGTTTAGGTGCCGCTCTAAAATCTACACTGTTATCTCCTGTCGGTATAGCTGTCGGTGCAATCGGTGGTTTAGCTGCAATGTTCGTAGGTTCAGCAAAAGCAAGTGAAGAATTTGAAGTTTCAATAAGATAGTTATCAGCATTAACAGGTGCTTCTGGTGAAGACCTTGAAGACTTAAAACAGAAAGTTCTTGAATTATCTGATGAAACAGGTAAAGCAGCTCCTGAAATCGCAGATGCATTCAAATTAATAGGTTCACAATCTCCTCAACTTCTTAAAGACAGTGATGCATTGGCAGATGTTACAAAAGCCGCTATTACTCTTTCTAAAGCGTCTGGGATGGATGTTGTTGATTCTGGTAAAGCTGTTACTACCGTTATGAATCAGATGGGTGTTTCTGCAGATAATGCAGGACATATAATCGATGCAATGGCAAAAGCTGCATAGGCAGGTTCTGGAGATATTGATTATATTACTACAGCATTAGAGAAATCTGGTTCCATGGCTGCAAGCGCTGGTGTTTCATTCGATGAAATAACAGCAGCTATTGAAATGATGGCCAGTAAAGAATCATCTGCAGATGTCGCAGGTTCACAGTTAAAATCTACATTACTTAAATTATCCGTATCTAAAAATGACGCATTCAATCCTGAAAAAGCAGGTGGTTTAAAAGAAGCATTAGATAACATCGCTAAATCAGGAATGAATACTGCAGATAAAATAGCATTAGTCGGTGAATCAAATGTTGTTACATTAAATAACCTCATTCAGTCAAGAAACGCATTGGGTGATATGGATAAAGAACTTAAGAATTCAGCAGGAACTGCAGAAGATATGGCAATGAAACAGGCTGGTTTATCAGGTGCAGTTGCTAAAGTATCAAATACATGGAATAACTTCATGATTAGATTAGGTGAATCTGATGTTGTTTAGGATGCTATTGGAATGATTATTGATATGTGTAACAATATTTCTACATGGATTAAAGAAAATGACTGGTTAGTCGATGCAATAGGTATTCTGTTCCAGATATGTATTACATTGATTAAAATGGCTTTCACTCCTTTGAAACTTATAGTTGAATTATTAGCTGAAAAATTCAAATTCTTAAAAACATGTGCATAGATATTATCTAATGACGGTTTATCTCCTTTGGAAAAAACATTAGCAATAGTTCAAGCAGGATTCCGTAGTGTTATCAATATATTTAGAAGTATGATTCAATACTTTAGGAACCTTGCTCCTATTGAATTCTTAGGTGATATGATGGACTGGGTAGCTAAGAAATTTGAATCTGCAGTAAAATATTGCAAAGGATTATGGGTTAAATTCCTTAACTGGTTAGGTGTATCATCTAAGAAAATAGATAAGGCATCTACTTATGTTCCACCTAAGAAACCTGGTAAACCTAAGATAGCTAAAGGTAATAATCCACCAGACCCTGATGGAAACAACAATAATAACAATAACAATAATCGTAATACTCATAATACCAATAAAGTAAAGATTGAATATGAAAAGGGTTCATTACAGGATTTACAGAATCAGTTATCTGAATTACAGAAGAAACAGAAGATGAAGGTTAAATTCCTTGACCCTGCAGAATACCAGAAACAGGTTAAGGAACTCGAAGATAAGATTAAGAATAAAGAAATAGAATTAGGAATCAAACCTAAAATAGAAAAATCTACTCTTCAGGAACTAGAAGACCAATTAAAGAAACTACAAGATAATCAGTTAACTACTAAAGCTATTGATGCTTCTGAATATAAGAAACAACTTAAGGATTTACAGGATAAAATCAAACATGAGAAAATAAAAATAGGTGTTGATTTATCAGTTGAAAATACAGATACGAAATTACAGGAAGCAATAAAACCTAAAGAGAAATCTTCATTCGAAACTGCTATTTCTGGAATTGAAGCTCCTGACAGAAGTCAAGAAGGACAACTCAATGCTATTCAACAGCAAATGGATGCAAACGATTAGTTATTGCAGAAGTTAAAGGAAATCCAGGAAGCTTATAAAGAATTAGGTATTGACGGCGCTGAAGGATATGCTTAGGTTGCAGAGAAGATTCAGGACGTAAATGATAAACAGAATCAATTAGCAGATGATGCTAAAGTGTTGAAGAAAGCTGAAAAGAATACTAAGAAATTATCTACTGGATTCCAGCGTGCAGGCGATGCAGTCGGACAGTTAGGTAGTGCATTCGGTTCTTTAGGAAGTGGATTCAAATCTCCTGAATTGAATATTGCTGCTACTATTGCACAAGGTATCGCATCAGTTGTTCAAGGTTATGGACAAGCTACTGCAGAAGCTTCTTCAATGGGACCATGGGCATGGATTGCATTCTCTGTTGCCGCTATGGCTCAGGTAGCTGCAATGATTGGACAGATTCATTCATTAACTGCTGATACAGAAGGATATGCTACTGGTGGTATCGTTTCAGGAAATACTACTGTCGGTGATAATGTTTTAGCACGGTTGAACGCGAATGAAATGGTCTTAAATACAAGACAACAAGCAAACCTATTCAGAATGTTAGATACACCAGGAAGTTCTGTTTCTAATGAAATATCTCCTAATGTATCGTTTAAGATTAAGGGTTCAGATTTGGTAGGAGTATTAAATAATTACTCAAAGAAAATGAAACGAATATAATAATTAAATGGTAAAGTTTAGGTAATAGACTTTACCATTTTCTTTTATAAATACATTAATAAAAGATTACATAAAACAAATGAAATATATAGGTGAATTTATTAGTTTGAATAATAAGCAATATAAAGTAGAGATTATTACAAACGGAATATCTTCAACTGAAACTAAAATAACATTAGGTACTGATCCGGTTACTATCACTACTGAATCTGATGGTTTGTTCAGTCCTATCAAGTCTCGTTCTTGTACTATAAACATTGTTTCAGATGATTTCTATTTCGATATGTATGCATCTGCTGCCAAACAAAATGAAGTTCTCATTTATCAATATAAAAACGATGATTGGTATCTCATATTCGAAGGTTATGTTACACCTGGTGTATATGATTAGGATTGGCAATCATTGTCTACTATTGAAATTGAATGTTGTGATAAGATTTCCGTATTACAGTATTTCAAATATCAGTACTTAGATTATACAGGTAAAGGTGAACAGCAGGTTTATCTGTTTGATTTATTGAAGAAATGTATTGAAGTCGCAGGTTATAGAAATATCAATATATTCTATCCTGATAAGTCTTTAATCAATACAGTTAATTCACAAGATATTCCTGTATTAACATCTGCTACCGTTTCAGAAGCAAACCTATTTGATGATGATGATGAACATACACCATGGACGTATGAAGATATATTAACACAGATATGTCAGTTCCTTGGTGTGAGTTGTTGTGTCCATAATAATATGATTTACCTCGTAGATTATCAGTGTGTTTCCAAATATGCTAATAATGTAAATTCATATAAACAGGCAACAAATACTCAGGTATATGGACCAAATAACATTACAAATGTTACATTCACTAAAGATAATCTGATGGGAAATTCACCTAAAATAAGTCTTGATTAGACATTCAATAAGATTTCAATTTCATGTTCTTTATATGATTATGCAAGTGATGATGAAGAAGATTTAGGTAGTAAACTCATAGACTATAATAATCTGCAAAACTTTCTCGTATGGGGATATGGAAATGCATATTATGATACATGGGAAATGACTATAAAAGTTATCTCAAAAAATTATGAAGTAACATATGAATGTAAATTGAAGATGTATTCTCCACAAAGCAGTGATTATAAAGCAGGAAAATGGAAATGGAGATTCTTTGAATCTAATATCTATGATGGTGTACCTAATCCAGAAGTTAATGATTATTATGACCCATATAGACCTTCTAATTTCACAAAGAAAGTAGAATATACAGATGCTAATGATATTAGATATTGCTATAGTGAATTAGCAGAAACTTATAACTCATATCAACATATATATGAAGGATTTCAAGAATCCAACTTAATTGTTCTTAACGCATTTTCATATCCAAAGAAATGTATTTACAAGAATATTGCTATTCCTATCAAATACGGTATCTATAAACGTGGAGGAACTTCATTAAACTATACATTCAATGAAGCTATAATGTTTACACCAATAAACAGAAACCTTAATTTAAATGATAGAGTTCATAAAAGCTGGACAAAAGTAGGAGACCCTGGACAAGCTGAAAATTTCAGAAAGTATGTAGATGATTATATTAAGAATGTTTTAAATAAAGTCAGAACAGAAAACTGTAAACCTAATCTTGTATATGAAGATACTGTTGATACAAGATATTCAGCTCATAAAGGAAATTCATATTTAACATTCTATTGTGAATTATTATACCAGTGTTATATCTACTGGAAAGAAAGCAAGAAAAAAGCTTATTCATATAACTGTTGGCAAGATGCAAACGGTAATAATTATAATGTATTATTTCCAGATGACGTTTTAGGATTTGATAAAGCTCCTGTTGCATTTTCTAGACAATATGGAAATTCGGACTTCAATAAAGGATGGACAATGCTTAAACTTCAAATTTCGATTGGTGATAAGTATTGGAACGGAACATCATGGCAAACAGATGAATGTACATTTGAACTTAATTTCCATAAAGATATGATTGACGTATCTAATCCAAATGGAGACCATGAAGATGAAACATTCAATCTCTATTCATGGATGAAACCTGTCTATAATACAGACCCTGCAATGAATATTGATAATAAAAACAGATATGTATTACCGATTACACCAGAAGATAACTTATTCGGTAAACTTAAAGTCGTTGTATTCACACCTTATATTCATACATCAGCAGATGAATTATTTGACCATGGTATCGAAACACATGGTTCATGGGGAGGTGGTTCTACTACATATTGGGTAAAAGATATGAGAATAGACAGATTACCACAACATATCTTCATGAAAGACCTTGAAGTTACTTATGTATATTCTACAGAAGAAGTTGGTTCTGATAAAGAAGAAGACGATGATGATATTATTTATACTAATGTTATCAATGAAAGTTATGTAGAAGAATTTGATGATATTGAACTTAAAATCAATACACAGCGTGATAACAAACCACAATCTCGTTCTTATCTGTTAAACGCAAATGATAACAATAATTATTTGCATGATGTAAACTGTCCAGCCACCGGACATTCTTACAGACCAGAAGAACACCTGATTGAGAAATACTATAATCATTATGCCACACCTAAAAAGATATTCGATATGCAGACTATATTTGATGATTCAATTACACCTGCAACTCCTGTCGTATATAACAGTTTATCAGACAAACCTTTATGTATTGATTCACAGGAAATTAATCTGGCAGATGATACAAATGAAATAAAATTAGTGGAATTTTAATTATTATGCAATTCAATATTACTACAAGACCTAAAATAGGAAGAAACAAATGGGGCGTTTATTCAGCAGGAAGTACTGGAAAACGAACCATAAACATTACATACAATACAGGTGGTATCTCACAGGGATAGCTTACATCTGATATGCTTGACAGAATCCTTGATGATTATATTTCTAAAGATGACTTATCAGAAAATTATTACAATAAAACATGGATTGATGCAAGCTTCGGAGCTGTAAATTCTTCTCTTATGAACATCGATACATCTATAAATAGATTAGAAGATAAAATTCTCAACATAAACACAAACCAAAACCATGTTTTACTGACACAAGATGAATATGACAGTTTAGGAAACAAAGACCCTAATACAGTTTATTTAATTAAAGGTTCACATTACGTGTTAATATCCCAAAGTGAATATGATGCATTACCTGATAAAGATAACGGAAAAATATACTTGATAACCAAATAAATGAAAGAGATTTTATTACACTTATGGGAAATGAAGAACATAAAGAAAATTGCTGCTATTATAGCTTTCACATGTTCTATAATCGTAGGATTCATTGCACTTTATATTCCACCTCCAGGAGTCATCCATGATTCTGTTTTATGGTGGGTTGCACAGTTGCTTTGTTTCACCGCTTCCATATTAGGTATTACATTCGATATTAACAACAGATTCAGTCACAAACATAAAACAATTGGTTGTGAAGATGATGATAAAACAAAACAAAATGAATGATTATGACAGCATATATAGGAAATAAACCGATTAGTCATGTATTATATTTCAACAGAAATAAAAATACTGTAATAAATGATAGTCTAACTGCAACTATTAATTATGTTAATAATAGAGAAGAACTATATAGAGATACTTTTGTTATTCTTTGTAATCCAGGAATTTATTTAGATGGAATATGGTATACATCATTTAATGATATTCCTGATACTTAGATTTCTAAATCTTATTTCATATTTAAAACAGGTAGCAGTTATGGTAGCACATATTATCATCCATCAAAACCAATTACAAGAAGTTGCAGTTATGGTTTGGAACAAATATCATATGATGCAAATATTAGATATACATACTATAAAACGTGGACATATGAATTTGATGGCTATAATTTTGATTATAAAAAAGAATCATGGTGGTTGAATAGTTAGGGTGTTCAATCAACTATAACGGTAGAAGATGAACAGCATATTGACTGTAATCAACTAACATGTTTAATAATCATAGGACCAACAGCAGACAATGATATATATAATGTAAGATTTACAAATAATTCAAATGATAGAATTTTAGTTCCATCAGATTTTAAATCATATAAAAACATAAGTAAATTATATGCAGGTGAAGAATTAGTTTATGAAAATACCTAAATAAAAAGAGACTTTAGATTTCAATATTCTAAAGTCTCTTTTTTATTTAATTACTTACTGAAATTTATTATATTTGATGGATTTGGACCGTATATAAATCTTAAACTTCCTACTCCATTATATGGTATTTTACAAGGATATTTAAGTATTACAACTGTTACATATCTGTTAGAATCATAGTAAACATTAAGTGCATTCGAATTATCCAGTGAATCTTTATCCGTTACAGGATATATCAAACACCCAGTGCTATTAAATGAAAATCTATAATACTTATACTCTGTATCATATCCCTTCAATATAGGTGCATACCATTCAACTGCTGTTGATACCTACATTGCAATTGCATCTGAAATCATATAAACGTTTGAATATATACTTTTATTTCCTAAACCGAATGAATATTGTGCCGTATATGTACTACTACCTACTGCATTAGAACCTCTTCCGAATCTTGTTGTTCCGAAATTAACATACTTCCATGTCTGTGCTGCAACTGTAAATGTCATATCACGTGTCTATAAATCACCTAACATGTTATATAAATTAATATTACTCTTCTGTAATCTCGTAATATCTGATAACATATCTGTATTTGCCAATGCAAATCCGTTGAATTGTACAATTACACCGTTTGTTAATCCTATAGTTCTAACATCTGAATCATCTACAAGATTCTTAATTTCATCTGTAACATCCTGTGCTAAACCTTTACTTATTGATGCATAAAGAATATTCTTTGCATTCATGTAATCCAATGGTAAATCACCTGCTTCCTGTTGTTGTGTATATACATAATCATACTCAAAGTTATAACCCCAATCATCTCCTGTATGATACTTAACAGTTACAGTTCCTAAATCTCTGACTTCCTGTTTAGGGTTTGCGCCTACAGTTACTGATTCTGGTTCATTTACCGTCAAATCACTGTCAAAGTATAAATTCTGGAACATAGTTCTTTGTACTGCTGATGATGTAGATGTCTTAGGTAATAATATATTATACAAAACACTACCACTATATGATGGATATGTACCACCGTCTTTTGGAATAATGTTTGCTTTGAAATAAGATTCATTAGTTCCAAATTCAAGTTGACTTGCCTTAACATAATAATTAACACCTGTTGGCATTTCAAATTCAATTATATTACCTGTTATTGTATCAATCAAACCTAAATTACAACCTACATAATTATGCGCTAATTTATTGTTTAACCATATCTTCATGCATGTAAAATATGAACCCTTAATAGAAATAGTATCATAAGATATTGTTTCATAACCTTCAACATTAGTATATATGCCGTTATCATGACAAAGTTCACCTATAATACCCATATTATGCTGATATGTACTATCAAATGTTAATTTGAGTCTGTCATAACGTTTAACGAATGTAACATAAGTTGTCTATCCTCTATAAGAAACACCAAATCTATTTGAACCACCATCTCCAGAAACATAGAATGTACCTGATGATAATTCCATATCTGTTCCAAACTGTCCTTGATATTCAATATGTGCAGATTCTGCTTCATACAATTCTTTAGTATTGAATCCTGTATCTACATAGTCAGAGAGTTTTGTAAATGCATATACAATTAATTCTGTTGCATCCTAAACTACTCTGATATACATATCTTCTGATGTATAACCTTTATATGAAACTTTAAATACAATACTTCCTAATACAACTTCCTTATCTTTGATATTGACTCCTGTTGTTTTTGACCTTGTTGTGAACGTGAAATTAGATTCATCGCTTACAACATCATATGAACCATCGTCATATATAGCTTTAACTTGTATCTTATAAGCATCTGAACTGAATGCTGTAATAGTACCGCCACGCCATGAAATTCGCCATATTTTGCTCGCTGGTGTAAGAATATCAAATGATGTAATAGGCATTCCTTTCTGTGTGAATGTAATAGATGCTGAATCACTGAATCCAGAACATGTAACAGTTACATTATCAACCAATGTAATTTCGTCTTTTGAAGTTGATTTAGGAACAGAATTCTTATACTTGTCAAGACTTGCTGTTACTGTTTCTGTTATTCCATTTTCTGTTAAATCTTGTGATCCATTACCAATTCCTGATTTATAATATGTACCATCTGCGAATAATAATTTAAAGGTAACTTCATAATCTGGAACCCTGTTCAAACCTTCATATGGAATAATTGTAGTACCTGAATTTGCACTTTCTATAGTTAATCCAGAAACTGGAACACCATATTGTATTAAGTTCTTTGTTATTGTTCCATATGTCTAATCCTTATATGTTAACGTGAATGTCAATTCATGTTCTGTCTTATTGTTACGTCCTTTTTTACTAGACTATGAAATTGTTTCCTTATTACATGAAACTGTTGCACCTAATACATTATTTGATGTTGAACCGTCACTGAATGTAAACGTATAATTATACGTATATAGAATAGTTCCGCCTTTCCATGTAAGTGTATCTACTGCTACTGAATCGAATGTGATAGAAGTGATTTCCTTATCTGGAATGATAGGTTTGTCACTTCCACCTGAACCTTCTGAAACTGGCCAGAATAATTCAGTTCCTACATATATTTTGGATATTTCCTATCCTTTATACATTACTATATCTATGCTTCCTGATTTATAAACTGCCATTTCATTTTACTTAATCTATTTTATAATCATTGTACACGTGTGTAATTCTTCCTGTATCGCGTTAATTTCGTCAATCTGAATAATTGTCTAGACAAATGAAAATAATGTCATAAACGAGAAAATAAACGCTATTATGATATACTTATATCTTTCCCATAAATCTTTCATATTACTGCTGTTTGATTTATAATATTTATAGAAATAAAAAGAGATAGAAAAACAGAATTTCCTATCTCTTAATATCAGAATAATTTATCCTTATTATTTAACTTATTTTTATGCTCATAAACTTGAATTTTAGGTTCTACAGTAGTAGTATACTGGAAATTAAAATGGGGCTAAAAATCGCTCAAAAACTGAGAAAAAACATCAATATTTTCATCATTTTTGCTAAATATTTTAATGTTTTTCGGTGACATGCCTTTTTTCATTGTTATTAAATCATTTCAATTTTTGAAGATAATATAAGATAATTTTGTTGTTACCTTTATATGCTTCATGCATCTCAGGTAAATCATCAAACTGCTTATCCAAATAATAACGCTTATAGTATGAATAAAAATTATTACGCTTTATCGGAACACTGTTATCAGTCATTACATAATAATCATATACATCATTAAACAATACTTCATCAGTATCATGATATGCACATGTACGACTATATAAACTACCATAATCATAATACTTCAAATATGTACGCTATTCCTTACTCAACCTATCCATTCAAATTAATATAACCTATTTAAATTAATTTATCTATTCATTTACTTATTCATCTCACATTCTTTATTAAACGTCATACCTCTGGCTTTATTTAATTTAATTCTGGTACTATCATCAAAATAATATATAGGTATAAATCGTTCTTTATCTTTTAATAGTCTATACATAATAGCTGGTTCAACAAATGTATATGTTTGCCAATCTTGTAAATCATATTCTTTATCCATTAAACGTTGAACAGTAGTAACTAATACATTCTGTCCGATAGCTGCTTCTTCAATAGAATTATAACCAACCCATGTTTTAATCTCTTTAGTAACTTTATCAAATATTAATTCAATAACCTTATAGTTAAATACAAATTCTGGTTCTACATCACAATATTCGCAATCAGGATCATATATAAATGTATGTATTGTTCTATAATGTGTTCTTACCTTATCATTTAAAATATTAAACTCAGATTTCAAAGAATCTATTTTCTTAAGGTAACGTTCTATTGATTTAGCTATTTTCTCTGCATCCTTTGAAAACTCGTCAAATTTCTTTTGTTCGTCCTTATAAAATTCTTCATAATCTGTTTCAATAATCTTTTCTTTCTTTTGCTCATATATAGGACTTCCATCTATATCATAATCTACTATATTATTAGTATTCATATCTATATTAAATTTGTTTTATACAATATATTTATAATCGATGAAATAGTCTACTTTAAATCAAATATTTTATATTTTATTCACTCAAAAACTTTATTTCATTTTTTTTTAATTAAAACCCCATATTTGGGTTTGATTAATATATATTTACATATAAGTTATTAATAATCAATTAGTTATATTAAATTAAATAATTATATTACTTATTTAAATAATAAAGATGTAGTGTAGGTAGACCGATTAGGTCGTAACCGTACTACACTACATCAGGTGAGTGTCAGAAAGGGTTGTGTTGATTCATCAACACCAACACAACCCTATGACAACTATTTAATTATTTAATTCTTTCTTTAATCTACTTCTACATATGTTATATGCATTCTTAGTTACATTAGGATATAACTTGATAATCTCCTCATAGTTATCATTACTACTTATATTTAAATCAACTAATGATTTCCATATAGTTCTTTCTTGTTGTTTATGTGGTTTACGTTCACTACCTTTCTTATATGTCTTCTTTACTAAACCATTTCCTACTGAATCTTTATATTCAGGTTCCTGCTTCATTTCTTCAATCAGTTCCTTTAATTCTTTCCTTGTTATTCGAGGTATTACATTGCTTATATTATGTTTCAATCTATCACATACTTGTTCATAATATGCTTTCATTAACTCATCTGTTTCTTTATTATATTCGTTTTTATAATTTTTATACTTTCTTTTAATCTTATCTATTTTCTTAACTGAATCTGTTTCTTTCACTTTACCACCTTGTAATATAAATTGTTCTGTTATATTTTCATAATTACATTCTAATTCTTTTTCCTTACAAGCTGTAAATGCTCTTGCAATGAATTGTTTTCTTAAATCTCTGTTCACTAATTTAACTGTTGTTTCTTTTTCATATCCTGGTTCAATATAATAACGTTTGCTATGTTCTCTATTGAAATTACCAGTTGAATTCTTTGATGGTAATCTAAATGACGTTTTTGATTCCTCCATTGTTAACCTTACTCTATCATATACATCTCTTGGCGTACAACCACATTGTTTAATAGATACAGTCATTTGCATGAATTTCATTACATGCCATAACAGATTTTCAAATGTTAACTCCTTATGTCCATATAGAATCCATTGAAATAATCTACAATACTGTCTGCACATTTCTGTTGATGTAACACCTTGTTTCTTCTGTCCACGTTCTACATTTGCATTTGAATCATACATCATCATTGCATAACAAGATTCGTCACTTAACCTTGTTATTTTACCATTCTTATCTTTAAGAATATAATCATTAATATCAAATATATGATTGTCTTTATCAAACTTATCTGCATAATGTTTCGGACCATACTGTACATACAATGTTCTGAAAGTATAGCCGAATTTCTTTTGTGTAGATTCTACCCATGAATACCATGCGTAACAATTTACATCTGTTCCATAAATACGTTTGATTTTAGATTTCTCGAAGTCCTTACATAAATTTATAAATGAAATACGATACTCTTCATTCTCTATAAGTGAATAATCAAGTGAATCCATTGGGTCTTTTAACCATGGTTCCTGTCCTTTATAGTAACCATGCTTCTTATAGAAACGTTCATCTATAATACGTGCAATCGTTTCTTCATTATATGTGTTATTAGTATAGAGTTTATTTGACTCTACTTTAGTACTTAAGTCGATTTCATCAGGACTTAAATTCATGTCGAATTTATCTGGAGATAAATATTGCATATTAATTAAAAATTATTTTTTTATTGAAGTGATTCCGTTCGTGATGAATAGAGTCACTTCTTATTATTTATAAAGATAACGCAAAAAAGTTTCGATTATTTTTTTCATTTTTTTCTAATTAAAACCCCATATTTGGGACTGAACTGTATATACATTCATTTATGTTCTTTATAATCAATAAGTTATATTAAATTATATAGATTAAATGTGTTAAATAATTAAACATTAATTAATATACTTATAAATCATTTAACTAATCTATTAATAAAGATGTAGTGTAGGTAGGACGATTAGTCCGTAACCGTACTACACTACATCAGGATGAATGTCAGAGAAGGTTGTGTTGATTCATCAACAACAACACAACCTTATGACGAATAATAAAATAATTTATCTTTAATGTAGACTTTATTTCTTTACTATCATATAACATATAGAAATTGTTGATAAATATTCATATTTTATTAATTTTAATCTAGTTTTAGGTAGTCAGTTCGAGATGAATAGACTACCTTTTTTATTTTAGATAAATACTTTAAATAAACTATTTTAATAATATGAAGAAAGAAATTTGGAAATCATGTTCAGTTATTGGTTTCAATAATTATGAAGTAAGTAATATGGGTAATGTACGTAATGTAGTTACTAATACATTGATGAACATATCAGTTCACAGAAACGGTTATAAGATGGTATGTTTGTATTCAAATAGAGAGAAACGTGTATTTAATGTAGGTAGATTGATTCTATTATGTTTCAGACCTATTGATAATCCTGAAAACTATGATGCTGATCATATAGATGGAAATAAGGTTAATAATTGCTTAAGTAATCTAAGATGGTTAAATCATTCGGACAATATCAAGTATGCTAACTATAAACTACATTAGAAGAGAAACAAACGTCATACTAAAGGAATTATAGTTGTATATCCAGATTTGACAAAGGAATACTATTCTAAGTGGGATGACTGTTCTATTCCTAATAATACATTATTTACGATGTTGAAGTTCAATACATTCAGTAAGAAATATAATTGTTGGGTATTCTATAACGGTGATGTTCCAAATGAATATGAATACCTATTTAATAATGAGAATAAATTATTTTAAATAAGATAGAATATTTGACCTGTATCACTTCCAAATGATTTATGCTTATAGTTATTAGGGTTAAGTGAAAACAACGCGATACAGGAGAAATAAAATATATAAAAGACATATAGCAATGAGTTAGATAACAAGAAATTTTACAGATACAGAATTTACACGTTCAAATACAGCAATAAAGAATAATATTAATAATAAGTTACCGGATGAATATACTGATAATATGATGCGAGTATTGAATCTATTACAGGTAATTAGAGATTCATGGAATGCACCTATTATAATCAGTTCAGGTTATAGATGTAAGGAATTAAATAAGAAGGTTGGTGGTGCATCTAATTCTGACCATGTTTATGGTGCAGCAGTTGATTTCCATACAGTATCTAATTCAAAGGATGATAATCATAAATTATGGAACATGATTACATGTATGCATAAGCTTGGTAAATTACCATAGTTTAGACAGTTGATTAATGAATATAATGATAAGTGGATTCATGTATCTGTGAACAATAATTATAACAGATGGAAAGATAATCAAATACTCTTTGTTAAATAAAACAGCTATTAATTTTAAAACATTGAAAATATTGAGAAAATGAGCTAAAAACGAGTGTTTTTCTTATATTTTTATTCATTTTTTAAGCAGTTTTTGATTCCAGTATACTATTACTGTAAACTAAAAAATAAGGTATAGATATTGATTTATCTATACCTTTATTAATTTTAGAATTTGATTATTATTTTATTATTAGATGATATATAATTTAATAATATATGAGAATGTTTAGGATTTAATAATATATTATCTAATTTATAATTACAATCCCCATTTTTAGGGATATATGTAATATCCACCATATTTGGTTTGAATATATCACTATTATAATTGGTTGGTGTGAACTCAATATATTTTGTGAATTTATGATGGGTGATTTTTTTGATGATGGTATTATCCCCCTGGGTTGACACACTAAATTTATTATTATTAATTAATGAAGGTAATTCATCAATAATATTAATAAACAATAACATTTTCTTAATAATCATTTTTCTATCCATATTATTTAAATTTAATTTTAATTATTATTGGTATTCAGATTTAGGAATAAAGTTTAGGAATGTAGAAAAAATATTATTAAATAACAGACATTTTTATCGGTTATAAATATAATATATAAATTATTTCAAGAATCATAGATAGTAAAAACCATATTATGTAAAAATTCATAATTACTTTTGATTTGACATATTAAAATTAGTTTTATTTTTGTTTGAGTAGCTGCTTGCGAAAGTGGTTACTCTTTTTTTATTATAAATATTGTAAAATATAAATTAAGCGTTTATGAAACTGATTAACTCTAGTTCTGTTGTTGATTTACGTATTTGTGTACCAGATGCTAATGATGAACAGAAGAGATTGAAGGATTTTGATAAGTATACAGTAAAGGTATACACAGTTGATGAATCTGAATATGTTGAGCTTAATGAGAATACCGGTCTTTCACTTAAAGGTCGTATGATGCGAGAGCAGAAGGATGGTGTTATTCATTTGAAGGTCTGGTATTCAAGTGGTGATTTTGAAGCTGATGCCGAGTTAACTACTGATTATTATTTCCAGAAGTCTGCATGTACAAAACAGGATAAGGAACCACCTATTCCAACTATAACCAAATGGGGTTAGATTAGAGGTGATGTATCAAACCAGAATGATTTGGTTAAGTATATTGATGTAAAGATTGAGAAGAACATCAAGAAGATGCGTTGGTCTGAATTATCCAAAGAAGAGAAGATAGAAGCAGGCAAGCTTATTGGTGCTGATTTAGCAGGATTTACAAAAGTATTAACAGAAGATGAATATGATATATTGGTTGACACTAATAAAATAGATGATAATGTATTTTATTTCATTGAAGAGACTGAATGATTATGCGAATAAAAATGAATAATTATACAGTAATATGATAAAGTATAATAATAAGGAGATTTATGAAATAGTAAAGTCTCAAAAACAAATAGCTTATTTACGTAAAGGTTTAGTTCTTATCTGGACTGCAATTCGTTCTTGCTTCGGAGAAGGTGTCTGGCACCAGAATAAGAAGTGGATTTCAACAGATAAGTGGAAAAATAACAGAAGATAATATAGAATGGCAAATATTATAGATTTAAATGAGAGCTGGGAAAAACATACAGGTTTGGAGGTGGAAACTTTCATTAAAGGTAAGTTAGCAGAATCACTCGGTGGTTAGATAAACACATTGAGTATTTCACTTGTGGATGCAGTTAATTCATATAATAAAGGTGCAGAAGAAGTAGTTATTAAGTATAAGGTATCAAACACTATTAATGGTCAGTTGGATGCCGATTTTACAGTAACATTCTTTATTATTCAGAATTATGGTAATGGTGGTAATACAAGAACATAGATTGGTTCACCATTTTCACCAGCAGTATATGATGAGGAAACAGTATTCAGTTCGCCAAATATTGCTAAATATTTGAGTAATACAGCAGATTCAGTAGACAGATTTATTATTCATGTAGTAAACAATAATACAGGTAAAGAAGCAGAACGTACATTGAATCTTTCATGTGTATATGCTGAATTATCATTATATGATTCTACTGATAACTTGAATGTTGCTGCAGTTAACAGAGAGAACGTTCAATATATTACAAAGTATCAGGGTTCAACTGCTGATTTGATAGTAACAACAAGTTCAATATTTGGTGGAAACGAGAAGCGTTATACATTGAATAATGTAGTATCAAACAACACACCTAAATCAGTTTCATTGAATGATACAGAAACAGGTGTTCGTAAGGTAGATGCATACTTATCATTGAATGGTGGTAGTGCTGAAAGTTCTCACGTATCGCTTGAAATGATTCGAGTAGATGAAAATACTAAGACGGGTACTTTTATCGCGACACGGAGCGTTTCTGGAGCTACAGTATATGAAGATTATACTGTTTACTTTGGTGTATATGATGGAAACAATCCACGTACAAATATAACAGTAGAAATATATGATGCAGATAATGTAAAGACTGCAGATGCAACATTGGTTTGTAATTGCGGAACATTGACATCAGCAGGTATTACAACATCATATACATTTACGGTACCAAGCAGAAATTACACTATTAAGTTTAAGAAGGGTGAAACTGAAATCAGAACTATTAACGCTTCAGCAGAAACATCAGATATTGCATGGAAGATTGAAGAAGGTTCAGAACTTTACTTAACTGCAAAAGGTAGAACAAATGCACAGGTTAATGCAAATGTATGGGCTAATAACGGTTATGAAACTAAGTTTACTGATGTAGAGTTTAATCCAACTACTACAAATTCAGGAAACGGTTGGTGGAATTCACAGACATTACATTTGACAGGTGAATCAAAAGCAGAAGTTAATATATATCCATTATATGATAAGACACGTTATCAGGAGAATGTTGCAGGTGGTGGTATATTTGGTACTGGTAGAACAATATCATTTAAGATAAAGACATCAAATGTAAATAATCAGGATGATAAGATTGTATCATGTTGGGATGAAAGTAATCAGTTTGGTTTTTATATCAGACCTGATGCTATCTATGCAAAGATTTATGGTAAGGAAATTGTTTAGGATTTTGATGCTGATTAGTCACAGTCTACGAATAACAGACGTTTCTCAGCTGGTTCAGAAATAGAGATTACATTAACAATAGGTAAGGCATTTGACGGAAGCAAGAGACTTGATCCTGAAATATTCTTATATGTAAATGGTGAGATTGCGGGTTTTACAACTATTACCCATACATCAGATATTGTATCACAGAACAAGCAGATTCCATTATCATTTGGTTGTCAAGGTGCAAACTTAGATTTGTATTATGTTCGTGTATATAATAAGTGTTTGACAAAAGATTAGGTATATCATAATTATGTAATGTCTCTTAATACCCAGAATGATATTAAGACTGCATACGATAAGAATAATTACGATTTGAACAGTTTGAAGGATGCAATACGTTATTGTAAAGCATAGTCATTGAAGAAGAATGGAAACTGTTCTATTGTAGTAACAACAGATTTACGTGAGGGTGTAACAAATACTAAAGATACTAATAATAAGATACTCCATGAGTTATGGATGATATTCTTTAAGGATGGTAAGGTAGATGTTACAAGAACAAAGAAATATGTAGCAAAGAATCTAAAGGGTTTACGTATTCGTGTTCAAGGTACATCAACAGCAGCTATGCCTGTTAAGAATCTTCGTTATGATGCTAAGGGTGAATGTTATGTAGTATATTGGAATCCTGAAACAGATGACTGGTTTGAGATTACCGATAGTACAGAAGTTGTTAAGAAATTGTCTATTGTTCTTGAAGATGGTGATATTCCATGTTACTTATTGACAACAAAGACAAATTACAATGAATCAACAGCAACACGTAACTTACCAAATGCTATGTGGGTTGATGATGCGATTAATGCTTTGTATGATTATGATAATAGCAAATATGGTGATATTATTACACCACCACAGAAAGAGAATAGAAAAGTACGTCAGGCAATTAAAGGTATTCCAGCAATATAGTATTACTATAATAAGGAAGGCGATGGTTCTTTGATGTTCACTGGTAAGGTTGATTTGATTACAGACAAAACAAATATGGATGTATTCGGATTTACATCAGATGAAGATTTCTCTATTGAGCTTCGTTCAAATTCAGCATCAGCATGTAATTTCCATACATCAAATTTGAAGGATACTGGTGTATTACTTGAAGATGGTGTAACACAAGGAAAGGATTTGTTTGAGTATAGATACCCAGATGAAGATACAACATGGAATAAGTCTATAAACGGTCATGTATTCTTTGGTGATAATTCAGCATTCCAGAGATTATGGGATTTTGTTTATAACTGTTCACAGGACCCAGAAAAGATTGGTAAAGAATCAAATAATGGTGTAATTACAACACATACTAATTTGTCTATTACTGGTAAAGTTCCTTATATTATGGATAATGGTGTTAAGAAATACACTGTTAAACGTCAGGTTGATAAGCCAATACAATATGAAGATGTAACTAATTGGTCAGTACCAGATACAGCAGAATACAGACAACTTAAATTCTATGCAGAAGCAAAACATTATATTGTTGTTAATAGTATGATATTCAATGGTTTAGTTTCATTAACACATATGTGGACAGACCAGAGAGCTAAGAATACATTCTTTACCCATTTCAAAGGAGATGTAGATGATAATGAACAATGGATAATGCGATTGTTACCATATGATATTGATACATCATGGCGTGGTGATAATGATTCAAGATTACGTTATGATTACACAAGAGAGTATGATGATCCTGGAATATATGATGATGATAAGTCAGAGTTCTGGAAGTTGATGGATTTATGTTTTGAAACTGAATATGTTCAGATGTATCAGGATTTGAATAATTTGGGATTCTATTCATTAGCAACATTACAGAAATACTATAAAGATAATCAGGTTGAAGCATATAGTTCATCTATCTATAATGCAGATGCGGATTATAAGTATACAGGTGCAAATGCAAGTATCAAGACAGATTCAGCAATTGGACAGGGAACATCTGATTAGACATATAAGGCCCATGGTTCAGCTATTGAAGATTTGGATTGGTGGATGCAAGGTCGTTTGTATTATGAAGGTGGTAAGTACTTTAATGGTGCAACAATAAATTCTGAATATACCAAGAATAATCTTACATTTAACATTAAGATGAGTCATAATTTCGGTAATATTGATTTGAATGTAACAACTTATCAGCGTGCATATACAAACTGGCTTTTAGGAACTGTTCTTAAAGCGTCTGGTTATTCTGATGCAAATGAAGTTCAGCATATTCATTTTGATAATTTGATTACTACAGCATCTGATAACCGTGTGATAGTATATGGTCATGAGCAGATTAAGTCATTTGGTGATTTGAGTCCTTTATTGATTGAGAATATTTAGTCTAATATGGATTTGAATGTTGTTGATATGAAGATAGGTTCAACTAGTTCAAGTTATACAAATGATGCATTTAGCGGTTTTGGTAATGCTACTTATGGTGCATGTAAATTGGTGAATGTTGCAAACTGTACAGGTTATTCAAATGCAGATTTGAGTAATTTCCCTATATTGGAAACATTATATGCAACAGGTTGTACAAGCATGGTAACATGCAGTTTACCAAGTTCATCATCTCTTAAGTATTGTTACTTACCTGCTAACTTACGTACAATATCATTACAAAATAAATACAATGTTGAAGAGATTCAGATAGAAGGTGTTTCAAACATTAATTCTGTAACAATGGAGAATTGTAATGAGACGGTACAGAATTTCATTTTTGACAAAATATTAAAACCAATATACGGATAAGAGATATGGCATTGAATAATTTAAATATGGTATTTGGAGGTGAGAAATCTCCAAATACCCTTTCTTAGGAAAATATTGTTACATTGATGAATGCTGCTGAAGATGCTAATTGTGATATTGTATTAGGAGGTTATGTAAAGGTTACTGGTGGTATTAAGGAATCACAGAAACAGATATTAGAATCAAAGGGTTTACATATTATCGATACACAGACAATAACAGATACATTCAGAATATATGCAGATTCAAATGTAATAACAGAAGATAGTCAGGTTGCATTTAAGTCTTATAATATTGCATTAGATACTCTTGAATTTAGTATTGCTAATGTTCAGGTTAATTCAACATCTATTGCAAGTTCTGTTGTTAAAAGCAGAATTACAATGGAAGGAAATATATTGAAGGTTGGTGCAGCAGATGAGAATGCAACATGGTCAGCACGTGTTACAGTTTCAGCACATCCTACATGGAGTGAATCAAATGTTCAGACAACAGTAATAACAGTTAATGCTATTGGTGTTACATCTGTAGAGATTCAAGGTCCTGATTAGGTTGCATCAAATGATAATTTAATATATACAGCTAAGTTGTTACCAGAGAATAATACAAAGTACGACCCTACATTAACATGGAGTTGTTTGAATGGTACAATTAATAATTCAGGTTCTTATATTGCAACAGGTGAAGGTACAGAAGATACAATTACAGTTAGTGCAAATTATTATGGAGCTGCAATAACAGGAACAAAGAGTATTACAATTGGTCAGAATGTTCTTGATAATGATTTACAGAATCCACGTGTATTTAATGTAGTTAAGACAGTATTGAATTCAGATGATTCAGTAACATCATATACAAGTATGGATTTACAAGCTGTTACAAATGAACAGATTACACAGATATGGGATGGTTTACGTGGTTTAGGTTCTGTTGAGGATCCTATAACATTTGATGAGTTCCGTTATTTTACTGGTGTATCAGTATTGAGTTCAGAGAATAGTTCATTATTGAATCTTCAATCAGTTAAGTTCCCTGTATCATTGAAGAAGATAGAAGGTTCTGTATTGACTTTAAACGGTTTGGTAAATGATTCATTTACATTTGCAGATTGTACTGATTAGAAAGTAGCACTTTATGGTAATACATTTATGGGTTCAACACTTAAGAGTATAGATTTGCAGAATGTATCAGAAGTATATTTTGGTGGTATTGACAAGAGTATAGGTTATGGTATCTGTTATGATTGTAATCAGCTTGAAGAAGTTAATTGGCGTTCAATATATAACTGGAATAAGTCTGGACGTTCATCATCATTATTAGGTGGACATTTCCAGAATTGTACAAAGCTTCAGAAGATATACACAAACGGTTTCAATACGTATGAAATAAATTCAGGTATATTCTATAATGATGCAGCTCTTTAGGGTGTGTTTACATAGGATGATGTTGTAGATAAGAATTTTGGTAAGAAGCTTACAAATACATCATTAACTAATCAGTTCTATAATTGTCAGTTATTTGATATGGAAGGAATTAATCCAGATATTACTATATTGGCTGATAATGTATTCTATAATTGTAAGACGATGGTAATAGATTAGTCTATGCCATACTTGTCAACATTAGGAAATTCATTTAGTGGTGCAGATAACTGTTTTGCTTCTAATACATTTAACATGGGTTCTAGTTCATCAGCATTGACAGTTATATTGCCAAGTACATATATTACACCAAGTAATGTTACTAAGTTAGTAATTGGTAATAAGTATGCAACAACATTGAGTAAGTCAGACCCAGATAATTTCAGTGCGAATTATTCAAATATAAAGACATTGGATATATCAGCGTTGACTAAGTTGAAGAATGTATATTATTCAGTATTGTGTGGTTTTAAGAATATAGAGATTGTGTTTAATACTACATCAGTACCAACCTTGAATGGTTTTGATGATTAGGAATTTACATCAACTATAAAGGTTCCAGCTTCATTATATAATGAATGGATTGCAGCATCCAACTGGAGTTAGATTGAATCACATATACAGTCACTTTAAAACTAATTAAATTATAATAATGAAGAGATTAGAGATAGAAAAAGGATATGCATTGAAAGACACTAAGACTGGTGAAGTATTTACAGGAAAGGTAGTTTATACTGACAGACCATAGGATTTTAAGCGTTATAAGATAGTAGTTATAAATGATGTTGAACATTATGTAGATACAGATTTATCATATGGCGCTTAGATAACGAGTTTAATAAGAGACAAGTATTCATTAGATGCTGAGTTAGCAGTGACTCATAATGGTGGTGATGAATATCTTGAATTTTTGGAATACAGACGAAGAGTAAAATCAGCGTTGATATAAATATTAGAGAGTGTTCGATTTAGGTTGAACACTCTTTTTTATATAAATATACTAAATAGTAACACGACTATAATGAAGATAATTAATTGTGCTTCCGACGTATGTTTTAATATAAAGATATTGAATAACATGGACAATAAGATAGGTGCAGAGATATTCAGTAGCTTTATAATTAAGTTTTTTACAGATGATCCGGACATATGTTTAGTATATACTATTGATGATTTTATAGATGATGGTATATTACGAATATCATCTTAGGACCTTGATTTTTTGAATGATGGTCAGTTACAGATGATAGTTTAGTTTGCATTCAAGGATGATAATTATGAAGATGGTTATTTTGATAAGACAGCGACTAAAGCAACAGGTTATTACATAAAACATAATATTTTATAATAATGCAAGATAAATTACAAACAAAGATAGCACCTACAAAGGACAGTGTTATATTTAAGTTTAGCGTTCCAGAGGATTATTTGAAGAATGATACATTAAGAACTACATGGAAAGACATAACAGGAAATGTTGAGGATTCATCAGTTCTTAAAGGCTATTTGGATTCTAATATAAATAATACAAAGGATGAGTTGAATTCAACTATTGGTGATTTGACTAATAAGGTTAATGATTCCATAAAGGATATGTAGGATAAGACTCAACAGTTACAGGATTAGATTGATAATAAATTATCTAATATCGATTAGTTCATAAAGGAATATCTTTAGAATGAATTACCTAATATGGATTTATCAGGATTAGATTTCAAGCAATATCTAAAAGTAACAGATGCATCTATTATCTATGCGACTAAAGAAGAATTACAGCAGTTAGCATAGAAGATAGGAAACGATATTCTTCAATCACAGAATAATATAAAGGAATGGACTAATTCACAGGGATTCTTGACACAACATTAGGATTTGACACCATATGCAACAAAGGATTATGTTCATGTTGCAATTAATGATATTGACTTATCTCTTTATGCAAAGAAAACTGATATACCTACAAAAGTTTCCCAATTATCAAATGATTCAAAATACTTGACAGCAGATAATGCAGGGGATTTGATTAATCTTGATGGTTATGCAAAGAAGGATGAGTTACCAAAGAATCTTTCATAGTTATCAAATGATGTTGGTTATATAACAGCATAGCAGGTTCCATAGACAGATTTATCAGGTTATGCAAAAAAAACAGAATTACCTACAAAAACATCAGACTTAACAAATGATTCCGGATATATTACTGCAGAACAGGTTGGAGATAATTTACATGTTGACTTAACTGCATATGCAAAGAAAACAGATGTTCCAAGTAAGACATCACAGTTAACTAATGATAGTGGTTATGTTACAAGAAATGATATTCCTGATTTACCTGATTTAGCAGAATATGCAAAGAAGACAGAAGTACCAAAGAAAACATCTGAATTAACAAATGATAGTGGATTTATCACATCAGCAGAAGTTCCAGAGGTAGACTTAACTGCATATGCAAAGAAAACAGAACTTCCTACTAAAGTTACATAGTTAGCGAATGATGCAGGATATATCACTCTTGATTAGGTTCCTGAAACTGATTTGACAGATTATGCAAAGAAGACAGAGATACCTAATAAAACATCATAGTTAACAAATGATTCAGGATTCATTACATTAGGTGAAGTACCAGATGTAGATTTGTCTAATTATGCTACAAAAGATTAGATTCCAACTAAAGTAACACAGTTGACTAATGATGCTGGATATATCACTCTTGATTAGGTTCCTGAAACGGATTTAACAGAATACGCTAAGAAAACAGAGATACCTAAGAAAACATCATAGTTAACAAATGATTCTGGATTCATTACATTAGGTGAAGTTCCTGAAGTTGATTTATCTAATTATGCTACAAAAGATTAGATTCCAACTAAAGTAACATAGTTAACAAATGATGCAGGTTATATTACTCTTGATTAGGTACCAGAAACAGATTTATCTGAATATGCAAAGAAGACAGAGATACCAACAAAAGTTACATAGTTAGCAAATGATGCTGGTTATATTACATTAGAACAGGTTCCTGAAACTGATTTGTCTAATTATGCAACAAAGGATTAGATTCCAACTAAAGTAACATAGTTAACTAATGATGCAGGTTATATCACATAGGCAGATATTCCAGATGTAGACTTAACAGGTTATGCAAAGAAAACTGATATTCCTACAAAGAATAGTCAACTTGCAAATGATTCTGGTTATATCACATTAGCAGAAGTTCCAGAGACCGATTTATCTGAATATGCAAAGAAGACAGAGATACCAAAGAAGAATAGTGAATTAACTAATGATAGTGGATTTATTACTCTTGATTAGGTTCCTGAAACAGACTTATCTGGTTATGCAAAGAAGACAGAGATACCAACAAAGAACAGTCAATTAGCAAACGATTCAGGTTATATAACAGCAGAATAGGTTGGTGATAATGTTCATATAGATTTAACACCATATGCAAAGAAAACGGAATTACCAAAGAAAACATCAGACTTAACTAATGATTCCGGATATATTACATTAAATGAAGTTCCTGATGTTGATTTATCAGGTTATGCTAAGAAGACTGAATTACCAACAAAGGTAACACAGTTATCTAATGATGCAGGATATATCACATTAGAACAGGTTCCAGAAGTTGATTTATCTGGATATGCAACGAAAACTGAATTACCAACAAAGACTTCATAGTTAACTAATGATTCTGGTTTCATTACTTCTGCGGATATTCCAGATGTAGATTTGTCTGGATATGCAAAGAAAACAGAGATACCAACAAAGAACAGTCAGTTAACTAATGATACAGGTTATATTACATTATCAGAAGTTCCTAAGACTGATTTAAGTGAGTATGCAAAGAAAACAGAACTTCCAAGTAAAACATCATAGTTAACAAATGATAGTGGATTCATTACTTCAGCTGATATACCAGATGTAGACTTAACAGGTTATGCCAAGAAAACTGATATTCCTACAAAGAATAGTCAACTTGCAAATGATTCTGGTTATATAACATTAAGTGAAGTTCCAAAGACTGATTTATCAGAATATGCAAAGAAGACTGAATTACCAAAGAAAACTTCTCAGTTAACAAATGATTCAGGATTCATAACATCAGCAGATATACCAGATGTAGACTTAACTAATTATGCTAAGAAGAGTGAATTACCAACAAAGGTAACGCAATTAGCAAATGATGCAGGTTATATTACATTAGATTAGGTTCCAGAGGTTGATTTATCAGGTTATGCTAGGAAGACCGAATTACCAAGTAAAACATCATAGTTAACAAATGATTCTGGATTCATTACATCATCTGATATTCCTGAGGTTGATTTAACTGATTATGCAAAGAAGACTGAATTACCAAAGAGAACATCACAGTTAACTAATGATTCAGGATTCATTACATTACAAGAAGTACCTGATGTTGATTTATCAGGTTATGCTAAGAAATCTGAACTTCCTACAAAGAACAGTCAATTAACTAATGATACCGGTTATATAACTGCTTCTGATATTCCTGTTGTAGACTTAACAGATTATGCTAAGAAGAGTGAATTACCAAGTAAAACATCATAGTTAACAAATGATTCAGGATTCATTACAGCTAACGATGTTAGTATAGATGTTTCATCATTACCAACAGAAGAGTTTGACCCTACAAATTACTATACAAAGCAAGAAGTAGATAATCGAATTCAGGTATTGACAAGTACAGAATATGCTAATTTGACATCAGTAGAAGAGAATGTTTTATATATAGTTGTATAATAATACTTTTATTTTTATAGAGATGATTCGTTTAGTTACGGTCATCTCTATTTTTATATAAATATAAGAGAAATAAAAGACAAAATGTTTATGTATTGCAATCCAGACACAATTTACTTTAAGTTCCATAATGTTCCTGATTGGAATGTTATTAGAAATATGATAGATGTTTCATGGGGAACTATAGTCGGAAATTTAGAAGATTAGAAAGACTTAAAAGATTATATTAAAAATGCAGTAACAGGTGATATTGATTTATCTGAATATGCAAAGAAGACAGAATTACCAAAGAAGTTATCTGAATTGGTAAATGATTCTGGTTTCATAACAACATATACAGAGACAGACCCTGTATGGAATTCAGAGAAGTCTAATTACTATACAAAGACTGAAATCAATAATAAGAATTATTTGACAGAACATTAGTCATTAGCAGATTATGTAAGGACAGAAGCATTAACAACAACATTAACTACATATGCAAAGAAAACTGATATTCCAACAGTACCTACAAAGTTATCTGAATTGACAAATGATTCTGGTTTCATAACAACATATACAGAGACTGATCCTGTATGGACATCGGAGAAAGTAAACTATTACACAAAGGATGAAATTAACGGAAAGAATTATTTGACAGAACATCAATCATTAGCTGATTATGCAACAAAAACATATGTTACAGAACAAATAGGTTCAATTAATTCTGTTCTTGAAAATATTTAATTTTAATTATGACAACAGAAGGAAAGTTATTAATCAACAAACAGAAATAGTTTCTGAAAAACCCAAAGACATAGAAATATTTGAAACATGTTCCTAAATCACCTAATTATTTTTATATAAAGTTATTAGGTGATAACAATACTATATGTACATATAATGAGTTACAATATTCTACAGATTTAAAAACATGGAAAACAGATAATATTATTGAAAAAGTAAATAAAGGTACTAAAATATATTTTAAAGTTCCATCTAATAGAACACGTTCATATTATTATGAAAATGGTGAACCAGATTTAACTCATGGTGTTTTCTTTAATTCAACGTATAATATATTAAATGATTATGAAATTGGTGGTAATATTGGTTCATTATATTTTACTGATTTTGAAACACGTAATTATTCTAAAGTTAATTTTGATAGAGAATGCGCATACATGTTTTATAATGAGGAAAAATTAGTATCTGCGAAGAATTTAATTATTCCATTTAATAATCCTGATGATGAAGGATTGTGTGAACATATGTTTCATTAGTGTAGTTCATTAGCACATATACCTAAATTACCATATACAACTAAAGTAGGACCATCTTGTTATGAAGGAATGTTTTATTTGTGTGGGTCTATACGACAAGCTCCAGCATTACCAGCAACAACATTAGCAGATTCATGTTATAAATAGATGTTTTCTAATAGTGGCGTAAAATATGCTCCTCGTGTAATTCCTGCACAACGTATTGTTTCAAATGCATGTTATGAAATGTTTTCTAATTGTTGGTCTTTATCTAATGTGCCAGTATTCAATAATATCCAGTCTACATAGGATTATGCATGTTATAATATGTTCAGTAATTGTACTATGCTGACTGATGTTGCCAACATCTTTAATAATAACAATTTTTCATTAATGGGTTTATACACATTAAGCGGAATGTTTTAGGGTTGTACATCATTGATAACAGGTCCAACTAATTTTATACCAGGTGGATCTAAGTTTACGTATAAAGGTACACTTATGAGAATGTTTTAGGGTTGTACATCATTAGAAACGACAAATATATATATGAAATACGCAGGTAATTCACAATATGCATATATGTTCTCTGGTTGTACATCATTGAAAACTGTACCATCATTTAATGTTTCAGATTATAGTGAGAATAACTGTTGTTAGAATATGTTCTCTGGTTGTACATCATTAACATTAGTAAATGGCACAAATAATATAACATTCAGTAAAACTGTTGGTCAAAGCTCATGTGAAAACATGTTCTCTGGTTGTACAAAATTAGTTTCAACAAAGAAATTTATATGGTCTAATATTATATTTGGTGGGGCTAACGCATTTAAATGCACATTTAAGAATTGTAAAGCAATGACGCAAGATATTAATATAGTAGTTGACGGATTAAGTGGTGTAAGTAAATCTGGATTTGAATCAACGTTTTTTGGTTGTTCAGGAATTAAAAATGTATCTCTTACAATAAAATATTCACCTGCAGAACGTGCATGTTATGAAATGTTCTCTGGTTGTACATCATTAATCAATAAATCAATAGTTCTTTCAGCAACTGGTGTTTCAAAATCATCATATGAACGAATGTTCTATGGTTGTACATCATTAACTACAGCACCTGAATTACCAGCAACTACATTAGGAATTAAATGTTATAGTGAAATGTTTGGTAATTGTACATCATTAACTAAAGCACCTACACAACTTCCTGCAATAAAGTTAGCAGATTATTGCTATTAGTTTATGTTTGCTAACTGTATTAAATTAACAGAATCACCTTATTTTGTATAGTTTGATGATACAAAATGCAGGGGTAATTATTCATATATGTTCTAGAATTGTAAGTCTTTGAATGTAATAAGAGTTGGATTCCCATATTTGAATGATTTAAAAACTACTGACTCTGATGGTGTAACAATATTCAGTAATTGGGTTAAAGGAGTTGCAAGTGTTGGTACGTTCTATTATTATTCTAATAGTACATGGTTAACTATTACACCAGATTTTAAAAATGAAAGTTGCATTCCATCAGGATGGACTGTAGTTAAAGGAAATTAAAATATAGAAAAATAAATTATGTCGACATTACAAGAAAATTTAGATAGAATAAAGGAAGCGAAGTCTGCAATTAAAGATGCTATTATACAGAAAGGTATTGACGTTACAGACACAGAAAAGATAGAAACATATGCAGATAAGATTCTACAGATTAAATCAGGTGGTGGTGGAACTGAAATACCTGAATTCGACCCTGATGGACCACTTACATTTTATAGATTAGATGATATTGGTGATTCATATGTTTCATTAGGACCTAATGCATTACCAAATATAGAATATTCAACAGATAAAACTACATGGAAAACATATACATCTAAACAGAAAATAAAGTTAGGAAAAGGTGAATATGTATAGTTTAAATATAAAAATGGCAATGCCACGACTGATAATAATAGATTTAATATTGATGGTGGTTTATATAATTTATATGGTTTATTTACAACATTAGGTAAAATAAACAAAACCAAATATTATCAATCTATGTTCAGTTATCTACCTATTATTGATGCATCTAATTTGACATTAGGTGACACAAATAATACATATGATAGTTCAAATAATTGTGCATATATGTTTTAGAATTGTATAATGCTAACAGGATTACCTAAGATAACAACTAAAATTGTTACCAACTCATGTTATATGTTTATGTTTGATGGTTGTGCATCATTAAAAAGTATTCCTAATAATTATCTCCCTACTCCAAATGAAGTAAAAGATAGCATGTATATGAATATGTTCCAAAACTGTACAGGATTAACTACATTACCATCTAATTTAATTACATTTAGCCCATATAGAACACAAGGACGTTCTTTATGTTATCGCATGTTCCAAAACTGTACAGGATTAACTACAATACCATCTAATTTACTTCCAGCAACAACATTAACAGATTCTTGTTATAAAGGTATGTTCAAAGGTTGTACAGGATTAACTACATTACCTACATTACCCGCAACAACATTAACAGATTCTTGTTATAATGAAATGTTTTATGGTTGTTCATCATTAGTTGAAACTCCAAGCGGTTGGTATTTACCAGCACAAACAATTAAAAATATGTCATGTTATAATATGTTCAGAGATTGTTCTAAATTACAAAAAATGGCAGTTGCATATTCTGGAACTATTGATGCATCAAATTGGTAGTATTTCTTACTTAATGTTTCAAAGACAGGAACATTCTATTATTCAAAGAATCAGACCAAAGAAAATATTAAATCTATTGTACCATCAGAATGGACATTAGTTCAATCTTCAGGATGGTAATGAAATAAAAATAAAAAGAGAGAAGACACTAATAAATCTTCTCTCTTTTCTTTTTACATCAATATGATTATCTCTTCTTTTCAAATCGCTTCAAGTAATCAACCTTAATTTCTTCACCGCAAAGATACACCTTTCTTTTTCTTGTCTCTAAATTATATATAACATAAGAATCATCAAACATATACATAACATGCAATTTAGCATTGCTGTCATCAATTCTCTCAACCTTAATTTCCTTAATCTCTTCGTGAATAATCTTATAACGAAGATTATCATCAACAATATTATCAAGTTCTTCAACAATATTATTATCTTTATTGGTAAACTTCCAATAGTCTTTATTCTTTAATCTAAGTTCAGTCTCTAAACTTCCTAAATTATATTTTATTTTCTCTGTATCGTCTTCAATTTCTTTCTCTAAACATTCTGCAACCTTTTCAGAAATCTTTCCTTTAATCAGCCTTATTTCAATCATGTCACGTTGCTTATCGAATTTCTTTATCTTATCTTCCGCAACTTTAATTTTGTCTTCAAGAATACCAATTTCATCAACAAGCTTCTTCAATACATTTTTTCTATCAAATGAATTATCAGCAACTTTATTCATCTTTGCAAGCGTCCAAGCAATACTATCAATCAGATTAATAGAAATCTGTATTTTAAACTCTTTATTGCGATAACACGCACCAAGTGCCTGTCCAACTAACATATAACCAGTTTTCCAGTCTCTGATAATCGATTCACAATAATAACAATGTTTGTGATAAGTCTTACTCTTTGTTAATCTAACACCCTTTATTTTCTGAACTTTGTCAAACGTCACCTTATCAATAATCTTCGGATAAAGTTTATCATCGAAATAACATTCGCTCTTAAGAATTTTACTAACAAAACTACTTGCAATAGAAAGTCTGTCATGCTTAATCAAACCTCTTTCCATCAGTTCCTTTGCAATAGACTGAACAGACAAACCACCAATATACATATCAAATATTTCACGTACAGTCTCAGCATCATCATTCAGAATAAATCTCTTATCTTCACCAACTGAATAACCAAACTTAATCCAACCACCACACCACTTCTTCTCACTCTTCATCTTTCTCTTTCCTCTCATTGTTCTCTCAACTCTCGTTCTAGTCTCAGATTCTGCCATAACGGTAAACAAACCGAACATAATAGAAGATGATTCACTAATCTTACCATCTTCATCCAACATCTTAAAGTACGGCTTAACACATACCAAATTCACACCATGATTCAAAAGAAAATCCCTCACTTTAAACACAATATCAGGTTTTCTTCCAATACGACTAATCTCAAAACAATAAACAGACTTAATTGATTTCTCCACATCATTCTCAATCAGTGAAAACATCTCATTCAAACCATCTCTTTCCTCAATAGAAAGCTTTGAACCAGATTCATTATTCTCAATCACAATAACCTGATCGTCACCATAACCATCCAAATGAACCTGCTTCATAATACTGTCAGTCTGCTGTGTAACATCCTGATATACAGTAGAACACCTGCTCAAAACTATCACTTTTTCAACCATATAATCACCTGTTTTAAATTAATAATACCACAAAGGTAACAGATTCCCCATAAATAACCATATTTTTTAATATAATAAAACCTAAAACGAGGTACTTTTTTAAAGCTCAGATTCATGACACTAAACCCCAAAAAAGTACCCAATTTATTAAAACATAAATATAATAAATCAATATCACATATAAATGGAAGACAAAATAAACCAATTAACAGCAATAATCAATATACAACAAGATAACATAAACAATATGCAACAACAAATAAACCAACTATATGAAACAATAAAACACCTTGAAACAAAATATATCATAACAGAATAATAATGCCATATATACCTACACCTAAAGATATAAGAAAGAAATATAACATACATAAAGATAAACCCAAAACACTTATAGCAAACAGATATAAGTACTATAGAAAACCACAATGGATTAAACTATCATCAGCATATAGGATGATACACCCATTAGATGAACTATCCATACTAGAAGATAAAGTAATAGCAGCAGATGATACACACCATATCGTATCACCATTCCAACAAGATAATGAAATACTATTAACTCTATTACTGTATGATACTGATAATCTATGCGCTGTTTCAAAACATACACATGGAATAATACATACAAAATATAATGAACTAACTAATAAACAAAAACAATTCCTACAACAGAAGACAGACTATATATTAAATAAGTATAAAGATAGAGGTATACACACATAATCAAATAATGATATGGTACAATGATATAACATACTATCATACCATAATATGATTATAGATTATGCAATGGTACAATGAGATGATGAGACAATGAGATGATGAGAAAACTATCGGTAACGAACGGGTTTTCTCCGATTCTCTGACTCTCTGGATCTCCGAATACCCGGGGCTATACTTTTTTGTAGAGATAAAGGGCGTTATCCCGCTCCAGTTAGATCGGAAGAGCACA
>NFZD01001047.1_pt1 | contig 37207 bp, 55 predicted proteins | sample 1095381 | NCBI WGS metagenome assembly NFZD01 (sample SAMN03609891, study PRJNA323583) | gut metagenome | isolation source: feces | host: Rattus norvegicus | place: Denmark: Riget | collected 2013 | reverse complement strand
AGATGTATATGTTGATGAAGAACAATTAGAACGGTACCTGAACCTGCAAAAATACTTCCCGTTCCGGCTACTGCCATGGGAAAAATTCTGCTTTGCTGTACATAATACTCTTTACAAAAGAAACGGCCAGCTACGGTTTCCGAATTTAGTCATTTTAGTGGGGCGTGGAGCTGGTAAGAATGGGTATCTTGCTTTTGAGGATTTTGTATTAATCACGCCTGTGAATGGAGTACAGAAGTACCATATTGATATTTTTGCAACATCGGAAGAACAGGCATCCGCAACTTTTAATGATATTTATGATATTTTAGATTCAGACGAAAAAACCTTTAAAGGAAAATTCGAATGGAACAAAGAAACTATCAGGAACGTAAAGACGAAATCAGAGATACGTTTCCGGACAAGTAATCCTAAGACCAAAGATGGAGGAAGACCGGGGAAAGTAGATTTTGATGAGTACCATGCATATGAAGATACGAAACTGATCAACGTTGCTGTTACTGGTTTGGGAAAAAAGAAATATCCGAGACGAACCATTATAAGCACACAGGGAGATGTGAGAGATGGACCGCTTGATAAGCTCCTTACAAAATGCGAAAGGATATTAAAGGGGGAAGTGCCAGACAATGGTACATTCCCCTTTATTTGCCGGTTGGATTCGGATGAGGAGATTACGAAGCCGGAAATGTGGGACAAGGCAAATCCTTCTTTGAGATACTTCCAGGATTTACAACAGGAGATAGAGATTGAGTTTAGTGATTATTTGGAAGACCCGATAAGCAACAGTGCATTTGCAACGAAGAGAATGAACAGGCCGAAAGAAAACTTGGATGTACATGTGACAAAATGGGAAAATGTTCTGGCCACGAACAAACCTGTTCCTGACATGCAGGGATGGGATTGCATCTGTGGAATTGACTACGCTTCATTGGATGACTTTGCGTCTGTGCTGTTATTGTTTAAAAAAGGGGAACAAAGGTATGTAATCACGCATAGTTGGGTATGTAGAAATTCCAGGGATTGGGACAGGATTAAATATCCGATAGAGGCGGCCGAAAAAGAAGGTTTGCTGACTATTGTAAATGATGTGGAGATTGAGCCGGAATACCTGACTGAGTGGATCCGGGAAGCTGGGAAAGAATATAACATCAAAAAGATATGCCTGGACCATTTCCGTTATGCACTGATGAAAAAAGCCTTGAAAAATATAGGATTCGAGGCTACAAAAGATGAACGTTCAAAAGTTCATCTGATTCGGCCAAATGATAAACGAATCATAGCTCCAAAGGTATTTAGCGTTTTCAACAGGCAATTAATTGCCTGGGGAAATAATTCCCTGATGCGTTGGTACACATGGAATGTGAAGATAACAAAGAAAAATGGAAACATTGATTTCGAAAAGATAGAAGAAAAGAGCCGGAAAACAGATGGATTTATGGCTCTTGTAGCTGCTTTAGTAGATGAAGATGAGATAAAAGAAAGAAAGATACCAGGAAGGATGGTATCCACTATGGTATTTTGAGTAGTCTCGGAAACTATTGCATAACAGAATGAAAATTCTGCATAAATGGCATAAGTCGATGGCTGAAGGGAAGATGGGAAAGGATAACGTTACGGATTGAAGTGAAGGGCGCACTTTCCCAGACCCGCCTCTGGGAAGGCAGATTTGGATGTGAGTATATGAACTGAGACATGGACATTATGAGTCCTTATGAAGCTGCATCCATCTTCTGTTTTTTGAGGCGTGCATCCAAATGGATGTTGATACCGGCAATCATAGCGAAGAATGAATAGCGTTTTTTACCGTGGATCTTCATATCATGCAGATGATAGTCATTGAGGATCCGATTATTTACCCGCTCTGAACCTGTGCGGTTATTGTAGATCTTTTTATATTCCTCTGTGCCGCGGGGCACCGGGGTATAAAGGCGGATATCCCAATCAGGTTTGGTATAGATACATCGGCCGTAAGGAGAGGTGGAACAGGTATCTTGGCAGGGACAGCTGTTCACTTTCCTGCAGGCTGATGGACAACGCCATTTGCGGCGGCGTCTGTTGGGGTCATATCCCCAATTGACCATCCGTAAACCGGCAGGACACAAAGGAGTCCCATCCTTATCAATGGATAAGGAACCAGGAAGCGAGGGGGAAGCCCCGGTTTTGTCATTCAGGTCAATAAAAGGCCGGATCCCCCATTCTTTACAAAGTTCATAGGTTGGATAGTTATCATTGGCGGAATCGAAACAAAGGTTCTGGATGGTGATTCCGGTATCCAGGTGTCTGAATTCTGCTAAAGAGACAATCCCACTGACACTGTCATGGCGGCGTGCATCAAGAAAACGGATGTGGAGCGGCAGGTCTAACTGATAACTTTCATTGTGGCAGCTAAGCATATAGAGGGTATGACCGAAATAATAGGAATTGAGGTCGCTGTCCCATCCCCAGGATGCATCCGGATCGGAATAATGCCGGTGACAGGTGCAATTGTAAATGCCGTTTTGCTGGCATTTGCAAACCTTATGGCCATAAGGGCTGGCATGTGAATGGACGCAGGTACCGTCCCCGGAGATGGTGGCGGAATCCGCAATAAGGCCCAGCTTCATGGAAGGGACAACGGCAATGAGAGAAAACAGCTGCTGGAGAAGTTTTTCATAATAAAAAGGGAAATCCCGTTCCGATTTAGCGTAAGCAGCGATCTTTTTGGTAATGCCAGGGTGACGGTTAGGCAATTTTTTGCCTTTACCGGGTTTGGATGCTGGTTTCTTATTCTTGTTCTCAGGGAACAGATCCTTACGGCCGGATCTTTGAGAGTCCGGATTCTGAAGCCAAAGGCGGTTGATAAAATCAAAGTAAGAGCCAAGTGGGGGAAGGGCATCAGGAGTACAGCCGATGAGGATGGCGAGCAGATCATCGGAAGCAAGTTCATTTACCCAATTGGTAAGACTGGTAAAACCACGGTCAAGCATGAGGATAAAAGAGCGTAGGATCTGAGGCTGGTTTATGGCGGGCCTTCCGGTATTAGAGTAATAAGGGGCAAGGAAATGCCCAACAGGGTCAAGATTCATGGAAGTAAGTTTATCCAGGGAATCAGACATAGAAGAAAATTTTTTGAGCTGTGACGGATTTAAGGAATCCATAGCTTCAGAAATAAAATGCTGGTATTCAGCATGAGTATCCCAATGTTTCAGCATGGGCGCACCTCCGAAAAAAGATTTCTTTTGACGAAGGGCGAAGCCCCAAATTTTGAGGGATTTGTCAACCCTATTTTGAAAATTTATAGAAAAAATATGCAGAAATATGGGGGTAATATAAAAAAATAAAGGAAAGAAAAACAGCGGTAATTCGGGCTTTATAGAGTTTCCGAGACTGCTCAATTTTGGTAAGGGAGGTGATAGGGGTGACCATCAAAAATTTTCTTGATAAGTTTATTACCAAGAAAACAAAAATTGGCGGAACGATTACGATAGAAGTATCCGAAGAAATGTATTATCTGGAGCTGGCAATCTATACGGCTGCAAGCCTGATCGGGAACGCAGTGGCCAAGTGCGAAATAAAAACGTACCAGGGCGGGGAAGAAGTAAAAGGGAAAGATTACTTTACTTTAAACTATGCACCGAATCCAAATGAAAATGCATCAAAATTCTGGCATAAGGTAATTGGAAAAATGATCCGGGAGAAGACAGCTCTGGTCATAGAAGAGAATGGAAATCTTTTCTGTGCGGACAGCTGGAGTGTGAAGACAGAAAGTGTGCTGTATGGAAATACATATGAAAATGTGACGGTGGATGGGTTTACATTCAAAAAAGTGTTTAAAGCAGGAGAGGTTTATCTCTTTGAAATGGATAATGAAGAGGTGTACAACATTATCTGCAATGTTTACGGCTCTTTCGGGAAGGTTTTAGGCTCTGCAATTAAAGGCTATAAACGGTCAAACGGGCAGAAATACAAATTAAAAATGCCGGACATCAAAGCTGGTGATGAAGAATTTAACAAGGTTTTTGAGGAAGTTATACAGAAAAACCTGGCAACCTATATGGACAATGAAAATGCCGTGTACCCGGAATATGAAGGCTACACACTGGAAAGCCACAAAGAAACCTCATACAACACGAAGGCAACAGATATCATATCAATTAAAAACGATTTCTTTGACACTGTTGGGAAGGCTTTGAAAATTCCGCAGTCCTTAATGGCTGGAAATGTAAACAACACAAAAGAAGTTATGAAAGCATTCCTGACATTTGGAGTAGACCCGGTTGCAGATATGATTGGAGAAACGCTGACCAAAAGGGGAGGTTTTTCCAATTTTGAAAAAGGCAATTACTACAAGGTTTGCACAAATAAGATTAATCATATTGACTTGTTTGATATTGCGTCTGATGTAGATAAGCTAATTTCCTCTGGAGGATATTCCATTGATGAGGTAAGAAAAGAAACCGATTATCCAGAGATAGGAGAAGATTGGAGCATGAAACATTGGATGACAAAGAATTATGAGACCATTGAGAAACTGATGAAAGTATTGGAAGGAGGTGAAGGGGAATGATAAAACGGTATTACAGCCTTGAAACAGAAGGAGAAAAAGCAGATCTGTATATCTACGGAGATATCACAAGCTGGCCATGGCTTGAATCGGATGTGTCTGCCTATCTGCTCTCTAAGAAATTGGAAGAATTAAAAGACGTTTCGGAAATAGATGTCTATATTAATTCTTACGGTGGAGAGGTTGCGGAAGGCCTGGCAATCTATAATGCATTAAAAAGACATAAAGCAAAGGTGGTTACACATTGTGATGGATTTGCCTGCTCTATTTCCAGCGTTATTTTTATGGCAGGTGATGAAAGAGTGATGAGCAACACATCTACGTTAATGATTCACAATGCATGGAGCCGTGTATCCGGGAATGCGAATGATTTCAGGAAAGAAGCAGATGACCTGGAAAAGATTACGCAGCTTTCCGTAAATGCATACATGTCCCAGGTAAGCGTATCCGAAGAGGAATTAAAAACCATGATGGATGAAGAGACCTGGCTCATGCCGCAGGAAGCCTTGGAATATGGATTTGCTACATCCATATCCGGGACAGAGGAAAGTGAAAAGCCGAGCCAGAATGTCAGAAAAGACATTTTGCAGCAAATCAGAAAACAAAAAAAAGAAGAGGGAAGCCAGGGATGCAGCATGCATTCCTTTTTTAATGCTTTCAAATAAAGAAAAGGAGAAAAAGATATGTATAAAGAATTAAATGCACAGAAACAGAAAGATGCAGTGATGCACCTCCAGGCAGCTATGGAAAGCGGAGACAGTGAAAAGGTGAGAGAGGCCTGGGAAGAATTCCATCAGTCCGTTGTGGATATGGTGATGCAGGACTATGAAGAGACCCGTGGAAATGATGAAATCCTGATGCAGAGGGGATATAGAGTCCTTACCAAAGAAGAAAAAGATTATTATGAGAAATTAATCGAAGTCGGAAAGATGCCAGCGAAACAGGCGGTAACAGTGCCGCTTCCAATCATGCCGGAAACAGTTATTGAGGATGTGTACAGGGAACTTACAGAAGAACATCCGATTCTTTCACAGATCACCTTCACAAACGTGAAGCACCTTACACACTGGATCCTGAATGACCATACAGCAGATACAGCGGTATGGGGAGAAATTGACGATGCGATTTCAAAAGAAATTTCCAGCTCTTTTAAAGAAATCCAGATTAACCAGTGCAAATTATCTGCGTTTACGCAGATTGGACTTGGAACTCTGGATTTGGGACCTACATTCCTGGATGGCTATATCCGGTCAATTTTAAAAGATTCCCTGGCAGCAGGTTTAGCAAAAGGGATTATTTCCGGAGATGGAGATAAATGCCCAATTGGACTGGATAGAGATATCCATGAAGGTGTATCCGTAACCGGAAACAAATACCCGAGAAAGGAAAAAGTAAAAATCAAATCTTTTATGCCGAAGGAATACGGAGAAGTCCTTGCTAAGATGGCAAAAACCGAAAAAGGAAGAATGAGAAAATTTGATAAGGTATCATTGGTTTGTAACATGACAGACTACCTTACTAAGATTATGCCGGCAACAACTGCATTAAATGCAATCGGAGGATTTACCAATAACCTGTTCCCGTTCCCTACGGAAACAGTCGTAGAAAACAGCCTGGAAGATGGTGAGGCAATTGTATTCCTTCCAAAAGAGTATTTCCTTGGAGTGAGCCAGGGAAAAGAAGGAGCAATCACTTATTCTGATGAGTTCAAATTCCTGGATGACAAACGGGTCTACAAGATTAAGATGTTTGCAATGGGCAAAGCATATGATAATACTTGTGCGGTGCTTCTGGATATTTCTGAGCTTGACCCGGCTTACATTACCGTGATGACAAAAACCCCAACGCCTGCGGCTTAATGGACAGCGAAAGGGGATAGGATAAGATGATTAATGAAGACCTGAAACAAAAGGTGAAAGATAAGTTATCCATTACCTGGAATGATGAGCATACAGACAGAAGAATAGAAACCATGATGGAAGATGCAAAGGCAGAACTTGACCATATCCTGGGGGCAGAGATAGATTACTCTGCTCCAGGAATGGAGAGAAGCCTGTACCTGGAATATTGCCTGTACATATGGAATGGGATAAAAGAAGAATTTAAGAAAGAATATATCCAGGATATCTACATGATCCGTCATAAAAATGAGGTAAAAGCATATGAGGCAAAGGGTGAAAACGTACAATGACGGGGTCGCAGTCCTGTGCGAAGCCAAAAAGAAAGAAAATGATTTTAATGCGAAAATCAATCCAAAAACAAAGGATGATTTCGAAAAAATAACACCTATCCCGTTTGGAAATGTCTCCGTAAGGGAAGAGGATTTGGACTTCGCAGAACGGGAAGAGCGGACAATCTCCATGAAAATAAGAGTTCCTTACTGCCCATATGTGAAGAAAAAGAAATACCTCATGATAGGTGAAATCTTATATTTTATCTATTCCACAGATGTGAGCAAGGATAAAACAGAAATGTATCTGAGCCTGGAGGAAACAAGATGCTTAGAGAGATAATGAAAGCCTTAAAAGAAGAGGGATTACCGGTTTACTATGGAAGAGTTCCGCAGGGGGAGGAAATACCCAAATGGAACTATTATGTATTTAACCGATCCAGAACGGCAAAGTCAGGCGGTGTGAATTATAAACAATACGTGCAAGTGCATATCATCTGCGAAGATGTGGTACCGGAAGGGAAAGAAATGGAAATCATCAAGAGATTGGAAGAAATCCCGGGGGTGAAACTGGCAGATGATGATATTGTTTTTGACTATGCATTAAAAGGAAATACAGACATGGTGGTGGAAATGGCCACAATCACTTTTGTGAAAAACATAAAAGGGTGTGAGTAGGTGGCAGCAAAATTTGAACTGAAATCCAAGGATATGGATATATTACAGGAAAAACTTAGAAGGACTGTTCCTGATGCGGAAAAAACAATAAACACATACCTGGCAGGAAAAGGAACAGAAGAACTGATAAGTGGTGTAACGAAATACACGCCTGTATCAAACAGGGAAAAGAAGCATGCAAAAAACAGCATGCCTTACAAAGCTAAACCAGGGAATCTGAGGGTTAATATATCCACAAAACCAGAGTACGGATATCTTTATTTCCCAGATGCAGGAGATGGAACATCCAGAAAGAACCCGGTGCATGAAGGGTTTATGCAGGATGGAGTGGAATTCGTATATGAAAATGTTGTGAATGGATTGCTGGAAGCAGTAGAAAGGATATTATGATGGGTAAATTTACAGATGGATTTGCAGAATTTGAATTAAAAGAAAGTGCGATCAAGATGCTGTCCGGAGAAGGGGTATTCGAAAAAATCGGATGTGTAGGAACCTTTGAGGAGAGCTTTGGGACAAAGGTTGTAACGCAGAAATGTGAAGGGAAAGTAACAAAGCAGAGAACAGTACCTGACGGAACTGGAAGCATTAAGCTTTCCATGCACATTAAATGGCCGGTATATGTGAAAATGTATGGGCTTGGAAGAGAAGAATTAAAAGAAGGTGTGTATGCATATGGGGCAGGGAAGCACGAACCTTTTGTGTATGTATGCAAAGCACTGGATATTGATGGAAATGTGAAGTACAAAGCGTACCCAAATTGTGTGGTGTCCGATGGAATTGCGAGAAAAGTCGAAAACGGCGGAGAAGAAGTTGCAGAGATCGAATTAAATATCGCACTGGCAGCAGATGAACATGGGGAATGCATGTATGAAGCATTAGAGACCGAGCTTGCTGATGAAGCAGTAAAAACGGGATGGCTAACAAATTGGAATTATGAATTGGTCAAAACTGCATGACGGAGGATGAGAACATGAATTTAAAACTTGCTAATGGACAGGAAGTTGCATTAAAAATCAATTTCAAATTGCTTTTGGAATTAAAAGAAAGAGACCCGGAAGCATTTGAAAAAGGAGACCGTGTCATTATGGAAGGCACAAAAAACACAGGAGATATCATTGATGGAATCTATGCTGCATATGTGTGTGCGAATGAAACACACATGCCGTATGAAGAATTTACGGAAAACATTCCGTTTAATGTAAAAGAGGTGTCTGGAACATTTAGTGCTCTTTATATGCAGGATGAAAAAAAGTAGCATTCCAGACCAGGTACGAGAAAAGCACAGGATATATAAGGCATAAACAAACATATGTAAGTCCTGTGCTGGAAAGTATAGAGGATTACTATACATATCTGGTACTGATCATGCAGATAAGTGAAGAACTTTTTTGGAATGCGGATTATGCATTCTTGGCAAAAGTACTTGCAGATAAAGTGGCATATGACAGATATATGGCCTATATGGCACAGAAGGAGGTGTGAGGATGGAAAGGAAAACAAAAGCCCAGATAGAATTTTCTGTGATTACAGAAGGATTTGATGCCGGGATAAAAAAGATGAATGCCGGGCTGAAGACAACAAACAAAGAACTCCGGCTGAATGCGGAGCAGATGAAAGGTGCTTCTGATGCATCTGGGCTTTTACAGGAACGGCAGCAGCTCCTGAAAAACGGGCTGGCGGCTTCCAGGGAAAAGATAACTCTGATTAACAAAGAACTGCAAACAGCAGAGCAACTTCTTGGGAGAAATTCAAAGGAATACCATACGCTGTCCAATTCCCTCATCAGTGCCAGGACAGAACAACAGAAAATCATAAATGAACTGCAAAGGGTAAATGACAAGATTGCAGAAAACAGCAGGAAAACTCAGGAACAGGAAGCAGAGAGCCGTAGCCTGGCAAGGAGCTATAAAGGGCTTCTGGATGAAATAGAACAGCAGAAAGTAAAGATGCAGGGGCTGAAAGAGGAATACCAGGGTGTGATATTAAAAACATCTAAGAATTCCCAAGAAGCAAAAGCATTGGAAAAAGAAATAAAAGAACTTTCCAAAAGTCTGAACAAAAATGAATCCGAATTGAAAAGGGTAGAGGATGCAGCAAATGAGGTATCTGGTGAATTTGATGATGCAGGTGATTCTGCACTTGGATTTGCAGACGTTTTAAAAGCAAATGTGCTCGGTGGTGCTATCCTGGAAGGGATAAAAGGATTAGCATCTGGAATAAAAGATATAAGCGGCAACATGTTAGGACTTGGAATAGATTCCCAAAAATCTCTGAATACCTTTGCCGCAAAGACAGGGGCGGCCGGAAAAGAACTGGAAGGCATGGATGAGGCGATCAAAGACATTTACAGAAATAACTTCGGTGAAAGTCTGGAAGAAATCGCAGGGGATATGGCCGCTGTGAAGCACGTTACAGGGCAGACAGGGGAAGAATTAAAGAAGTCAACGCAAAACGTAAAGTCTTTGTCAGAAACCTTTGATATGGATATGGGTGAAAGCATCCGAGGGGTACAAGGGCTTATCTACCAATTTGGGATTGATTCGGGCGAAGCATTTGATCTGATGGCTGCCGGTGCACAGAACGGACTGGATTATACAGGAGAATTAGGAGACAACATTGCAGAATATGGAGGAAAATTCCAACAGGCAGGATATACAGCAAAGGAATACTTCCAGCTCCTGGAAAATGGTTCTTCAAATGGAGCCTATAATCTGGACAAGGTAAACGATGCGATCAATGAAGTGACAAATCGTCTTGCAGACGGGACACTGGAAAAATCCATGGATTCCATAAACCAGAAAACCGGAGAATTGGAAGAAGGAACGGGGAACTGGGGAAAAGGTGTAGAAGATCTGTTTAAACAATGGCAGCAAGGTGGAGCAACGCAGAAACAGGTGATTGATGCCATTGTAGAGGACATTAAAAATACAGAAAATCAGCAAGAAAAATTGAATAAAGCTGCTCTGGCTTTTGGAACAATGGGAGAAGATGGAAATATGAAGTTCATCGAATCCCTGACAAGTGTGGGAAAGACATTTGAAGATACAAAAGGAACCATGGAAGAATTGAACAAGGTCAAATATGATGACCTTGGATCTGCGATAACAGAAATAAAAAGAAATATAGAAGTAGATGTGCTGGAACCAATCGAAGATAGATTGTTTCCGGCACTTTCTGATTTAGCGGCAAATACAGATTTTTCAAAATTTGGTGATGCAGCCGTGAAGGGAATTGAAGGTATCATGGATGCAGTGGAATTTGTGGTAGAACACAAAGATGCATTTGTGCCTTTAGCAGCAGGAATCGCAGGAGTTGCAGGAGCAGCAACAGCAGCATCTGCCGGGATGGGAATCTACAACGGTGTAATGGATATCATAGCACTGAAGACTGGAGCAGCCACAGTAGCGACAACAGGACTAGGTGCAGCATTTACACTTTTGACAAGCCCAATGACATTAGTAGTCCTTGGAATTGGTGCAGTGATTGGAATAGGGGTTGCCTTATACCAGAACTGGGACACAATAAAAGAAAAAGCTGGACAGTTGAAAGAAGTAGTTGTGGAGAAAGTAACTGCATTGAAAGATGGTGCAGTGCAAAATTTCACGGAAGCCAAAGATAAAGTTGTGGAAACCGCAGAAAATTTAAAAACGGCAGCAGCGGAAAAGGTTGAAGGATTGAAAACCTCTGCTGTGGAGAAATTTGAAAATCTGGAAACCTCTGCATCTCAGAAATGGGAAAATATCAAAACGAATACTGTGAATAAAGCACAGGAAATGTGGAACAATGCTTCTTCAAAGGTTGAAGGACTGCGTTCATCCGCAACGCAGAAATTTGAAAATTTAAAGACAGATGCTTCACAAAAATGGGCAGGAATGAAAGAAAATGTGGTGGGCAAAGCACAAGAGATGTGGAACAATGCGACATCCAGATTTGAAGGTATCCGCTCGTCAGCGTCTGAAAAATTTTCTGGTGCAAGAGAATTGATGACGAACCTGATGGAACAGGCGAAGTCAAACGTTAGCCAGAAACTGCAAAACATGAAAAGCTCCTATGATGAAGCTGGTGGTGGAATCAAAGGCATCGTAGCAGGAGCAATGACGGGAGTAAAAGACCATTTTAGTACATACATGTCTATGGCGGATAGCATTACAGGCGGAAAGTTAAGCAGCATCAAACGTGAGTTCACGGAAAAAATGAATGGAGCAAGAGATGTTGTAAGAAGTTCGATTGAAAAAATAAAAGGATTTTTTAACTTTAGCTGGAAACTCCCAGATATAAAATTACCGCATTTTAGCATTACTGGAAAATTCGGATTAAATCCTCCGAGCATTCCGAAATTTAGTGTAAAGTGGTACGCCAAAGGAGGACTATTCACAGGCCCAACAATCATTCCGGCAAATGGATTCGGAGAAGCTGATCACGAATATGCTCTTCCGCTTAACAGAACAACTCTAAGACCTCTTGCTGAGATGATTGGGAACATGGTAGTTCAAACGGAAATGATGCAGCCGGTAGATTACAGGATGATTGACAAGATAATTGCAAAGCATAGCAAAAAAGAAATTATAGTCCAGATGAGCAGAAGGGAACTGCTGAGGATAATGGAGGGCTGACAATGGAGATATACTTTTTAAGTGCGAGTGAAAAGGAAAGGATTGATTTTGACGGAAGCACTTTTGGAATATCGGAAATGGATGTCTTCCGGCATGAATTGTCATACGAAACAAAAAATGGGGTAATAACAAAATTTAAAAGAGAGATATCAGAAAAAGAAGTAGAAATAAATATATCTGACGATAAAGAAGGGTCATGGCAGGAACATTATTCCCATTTGCAAGATATTTTAGACAAAGATAATTTTGCGAACATGAGAGGGAAACTTTATGTAAATGGGTATTATCTTATGTGCAATGTATATGCTGTAGAAACAGAAGACCAATTTCGAAACTGGTGCGATTTCCAGACATGCACATTAAAAATAATAACGGATAGACCAGAATGGATAAAAGAACATCCTTACGCATTTAAAGCAAGCGAAGTGACATCGACAAATAATAAGAGGTATGCCGGCCGGTATGCGTACCGATATGCAAATGGACTAAACAATACCTATATAACAAACGAAAATTTTATGGAGTGTAACTTCAAAATGCGCATTTATGGACCTTGCACAAAGCCATCTGTCTACATAGGCGGATATGAGTATTATGTAGATATTGTTTTACAGTCAGGGGAATATCTGGAAATCGACACGGCAGCGGAGACTGTTGCGAAAGTGATGATTTCTGGAATTCAGGTAAATGCATTCAATAACCGCTCTTTTGCAAATTCTGTGTTTCGGAAAGTTCAAACAGGTAAACAGGAAATTTTCTGGGATGGGAAATTTGATTTCGACTTAATCCTATATGAAGAGAGGAGTGAACCGAAATGGCGATAGTACTTGTAGAAGCCATTTATGAAGGCGGAACATATGAATTACAGAAAGATAACCAGACAGGGTTTTATTACACGGAAATACAGGCATTAAAAAAAGAAATACGCACAGATGAAAAATACAGCTATTACCCGGTTATGTTACGAGTAACGGATGATTCCGGGAATGTAACGGTAAGGACCATACTGGATACAGAGATAGGAGATGATCTGCTCTTAGTAGTAAAGGAAGAACAGATATTTCCGCTTAAATTTATTATAGCGAATGAGAATGGTGAAGAATTAGGTTATATAAAAGATGCTGAAAAAATAGATGTGGATTTGGGGCATACTAATGACTTTGAATTACATCTAAGTGCGGATGCATGGACAGAAGAATTATATAATTGGCGTTATCGGATCTATATCCCAAACACGGAATATGGAGGGCTACTGGAAGAACAAAGAACATCTACAGAGGAAAATATAGTTACCTGGGCTGGCTATACATGGAGGGGATTGCTCTCTCAGAAGATTATCCAGCCACCTTCTGGCCAATCCCATTTGACTGTTTCCGGGGATGCGAATGAAATTATAAAAACAATCATCGGTGAGCACTTCGGTGCTCTTTTTGTTTGTGATTCTGGAAAAAGTGGTATAAATATTACCGGCTATAAATTTGACCGTTACTGCACCATGCTGGATGGCCTGGAAAAGATGCTACAGCAAAATAATGCAAGATTAAAATTGTATTACAAGCAGGGAACACCGGGTGGGATGGATGGAGCAGTGCGTGTATGTGCAGTGCCTATCATAGACTGGTCTGGACAGTTGGAATACAGCCAGGATGGAAAAATTGATTTTACCACAAAAGATTACAGAAGAGGAATTAACCATTTGATTTGTGCCGGAGAAGGTGAAGGAGAAAACAGGGAAGTTCTGCATCTTTATGTTCAGAAAGATGGAACTGTTAGCGAAAATAAATACTACAAAGAATTAGATGAGCGTGTAGCTCTATATTCTTACACGTCAGTAGAAGATACAGAACAGCTTAAAAAAGAAGGGATAGAGAAATTACGGGAATTAATGAATTACAAAGAAATGATTCCTTATCTGAGCAACGCAGATATAGATCTGGGGGATATTGTAGGAGGAAGGGACAGAATAACCGGAATGCATATGAAGCAGCCGGTGGTAAATAAGATTCTGAGAACACAAGATGGGAAAACGGAAATAGAATACAAATTGAAAGGAGAAGAATAAATGGCATTTAAAGCATTAACTGTAAATACACCGCCAGCCCAGGCGGCACATATCCTTGCGGAAGATGATGCCGCTATATACGGTGGATTACTCGGCCAGGATTGTGTTTTGCCACTTGGACAGAAATTAAAAGCAACGGTAATAAGCAATAACAAAGTGCGTATTGCAGATGGCGTAGTATCCGTTGGCGGTCATATTGGCAGGGTGATAAGCGGAGACTATGAGGATATGACTATTGCAAATGGTGTATCTGGAAAAAAACGAAATGACATTATTGCAGCCCGTTTTATTGCAGGAGCAAGTGGAGGAACAGATACATACAAACTGGTTGTTATACAAGGGACTGCAGGGACTACGGCAAGCGACCCTGTGACAGTAAAAGGAGATTTATACAGCGGAGACAAACAGAGGGATTATCCTTTATGGCGGGTAAAAATTGAAGGGTTGAGCATTGTAAAAGTAGAGCAGATGTACAAGGTGGGTGTTTCGGATGCGGAGCTACTGGAACGGATGACGGAAATGAACAGGAGTTTGACGGAGAAAATTACTGCAATAAACTCCTCTTTATCACTTGAAAAGCAACAATTGTTTATGAATTATTTTGGAAAATATGCAACTATATGTAAATATGGTCAAATAAAATCGTTAATATACTGGAATGAATTTGCAACGCCATTAGAAAAGAATATAAATTATTCATTAGCTACTGTTCCATCGACATATAGACCAGCAATAAGTATAAGTAAATACATTGAAATTGTAGCGGATGGAAGTTATGAAACTTATCCTGGTACAATCACTATTATGGAAACAGGAGAAATACTATTAAGACCATTGTTTAAAGACACTCAAAAATGCTCTTGTAGTTTTTATTTTACCTGGATATAACTCCTCTTTGTTTAATGATCTATCAAAATTCGCTTCAGCAAACTATGGCTGGGAGATTATGCGAATAAGCTTTGTAAAAATAGGAAATCTCATTATTTTGAATTTTTTTGCACATGCGGAAGCTTATTCAGTTGATACAGAATATACCGTTTTGAATTTGTCACTGCCATCCGAATATAAACCACCTGTTGATGTAATAGGATTTTCGGGTATTATGTCTAATGGAGACTGGACAAATGCCCAGGCATGTCCGGTTAAAGTAGATGTAGACAACAAGGTAAAAGTCGTGACACCATCGAAAGAAACAACAGGATATTTATCTGGTAACCTATTTTGGTGTGCAAGAGGTTGATTTTCTAACTCCTCTTTAGTTCAGAATATTTTAAAAGATAAAATCACAAACACGCCATTCCGAATTGATAATAGAGATATCAAAAGATTCTATAAAATCATTGATTTAGATGCATCTGGAACAACGACAGTAAATATCGAGGAAACAATCAATGCAGAATATGTATGGATGGATATTTCACAAAGTTATGCATATAGTAGACAGTATAAAAGCACATATCCAATTAATTATAATTCTGGAGAAGATTCTATTCTTTATCATATGAATGGAACTACACAATTAATCATAGACACATCTGGAAATTGGGAAGGATACTATGTATGTGCTGTTTTACTTTTTTATGAAAAGCTTTAAATATATTATTTTTGGGGATAATCATAGTGTTTAACAACTATCCAGGCATTATATGAAGACCAGTTCCCTTTTAATTGAATTATTATTTTATCATTACCTCTGTCCAAATATGCTGATATTACGTTTTTTGTGTATAATCTGTATATGTTAATGGATACGAATTGTATGTACCAACTATATAGCTTTCAGACATATCAATCCATGCTGCGTGATTTTTTTGGTATATATATATATATATTATGCTCAATAATTCCACCATCTATCTTATTAGAAAGCGGTATTGTATATGAGTTTGCATAAATATTTGCACTATGAAATCTCTGGTTTGTAAAGTAGTTTTCAACACCAACATTAATAACTAAAGAGGAGCTTTTTGAAGTAACTCCATTTCATGGCCGCTGGAAAAAATGCATCACAAATAAACCCACAAAGGGGCAAAAGAAAAATGCAATGCTTTATGCAACGGCCTGGCTATAGTGATACTTAACAGTGCTTTGGTCTAAGGCAACATATACCTGGGTGGTGCGTAAATCAGAATGGCCAAGAATCTGAGCAACATCCTGAATTGGTACACCTTTACGAACTAAGTCGGTAGCAAGCGTACGCCTGAAACGGTGCGGATGAACGTTTGAAATACCGGCTTTTTTACCTAAAGTTTTAACAATAAATTCCACACCCTCTTTTGTAAGGCGTTTATAAGGAGATTTGATGGAAACGAACAAAGCGGTGTTATTATCTGTGCGGCTGTTAAGGTATTGTCGAAGGTATTCTGCACAAACTTCGGACAAATAAAATCTACGCTCTTTACCACCTTTTCCGATTACGGTAGCTTCCCTGGTAACAAAATCAATGCTGGAACGGTCTAGGGAAATGACTTCGGATACACGTAGGCCGGAGGCGTACAAGAATTCTGTTAGTGCCAGGTCACGCAAGGAAGTGCAGATATTTTTTAGTTTTTCACGTTCCACAGGAGAAAAAGGTTTCCTAACAATCTTATCATATTTTATTTGTTTTACAGCCCTGGCAGGGTTTTGGCCAATTAAGCCTTCATCGTGCAACCAGCCGAAAAAGGTTGAGATTGTTTTCCGCATATTTTCCAAGGTGCGGTTTGAGATTTTCCTTTGCTCTTTGTAAAGGGATAGGTAGAGCCGGAGGTCATAAGGATTTACCTCAAATAATTTCTTGTCAAGAAAACTAACAAGTTTCTCTAGCTCCGGCTGGTACCTACGGAGGGTTCGCTCTGACTTACCCTCTAATTTTTTTGTAGCTATAAACTTACGGACTAATCCCATGTTGGTGTTGTCATGGGGTACAATTTCAGTGCAGCGTTCCTGGATTTCATAATCCTGAAGCTGTACTAAAAGGACATGTTCAATCTGATTAAGGATATGAGAATCCAGATCGGAAAGAGAAGACAACACGTGATCAATAATTTTACTTCTAACATCCATATTCATTTATCTCCTTTTTGATTTAATCATACAGGAGGTGAATAAGTATGTATATACTAAACCCCACTTTCATAGCCGTATAGACTGAACTTTGCTGATTTTTACTCTTAATCTGTATCACTTTCGGTGACATAATTCAGATTTTCCTTTTAAATCCGCAACAGTAAAAGCACTTTGCGTCAGGAATTAGCACTGATTTTCGATGAAACAATGCCAATTCCTTTATGAAAGTGGGGTTTAGAAAATAAAAAAGGAGGATAAAATGGCATTAAAAAAAGTAACACTGTCCGTGAATGGACAGACCTATACCCTTACTAAAAATGAAACTACCGGAAAATATGAAGCCACCATAACAGCTCCTACAAAATCCAGTTACAACCAGACGGGACATAAGTATGCAATGGTATTAAAAGCAGAAGACCAGGCAGGAAACATAACAACAATTGACCAGAATCACGATACGTTTGGAGAGAAAATGAAACTGGATGTAAACGAAAAAGTCCCACCGGTAATTCTTCCAAGTAAGCCAGGAGCAGAGGCGTACTTAACAAACCAGTCTGTGGAGATACAATTTGATGTAACAGACAATGATTCTGGTGTAAATCCAGATACGATATCTATGCAAATTGACACTCAGGACGCAATTACGTCTGCTCTTACAAAGGTAAAAATTACAAATGGGTACCGATGTACTTATACAGCAACGTTAAGAGATGGAAGTCATACGATAAAGATTAGTGCAAAGGATTTTGATAACAATACAGCAACGCAGAAAACGGTTACCTTTAAAGTGGATACAGTACCACCGGCTTTAAGTATTTCCACACCAGCACAGGGATTAATAACAAACAAGCAAAGCTGCATAGTTACAGGGACCACAAATGATACAACCAGCAGCCCTGTGACAGTGATTGTGAAATTAAATAACCAGGACCAGGGTACCGTAACTGTCGGAGGGGATGGATCCTTCTCCAAGACGGTTACACTTGTGAAAGGAGCAAATACCATTTATGTAAAGGCTACGGATAAAGCAGGAAAATATTCTGAGGTAACAAGGAATATTACCTATGACCCAGACGCACCGGTTGTCCATGCGGTGGAGATTGTGACAAATCCGGTAGATGCTGGAAAGACATTTAAAATCACTGTAGATGTAACGGATTAAGGATGGTGATTGCATGATTTACATTGATGATGTAAAAACAACACCAAATCCTGTTGAGGCAGGTGGAAAAGTAAAAATCGAGGTAACGCTACACGAAGAATATGAGCGTGCAAAAAAATATGTACATGGATACCCGTACCGTTACGGGGAGAAAGGAGCAGGAAAATGAAAGAACTTATTTTAAATGACGGAAGAAAGACAGAGGTACAGAAAGTAATAACAGACAACAAGATAATCTATATAAGGGTTATCCTTAAAACATCCGAAGAACTAAAGGCATTATTTGCGGATAAATTTGCGACATCTGTGATGAGCCTGATGGAATATGGAAAAGAGATAGCAAGATATGAAAATTATACCTTGCTGAAATATTTAAAGGAAGAAGCGGGTGGTATCTGGGAAGTTGCCCTGCAGAAAAAGGAAGCCGATACCGAAGAACGGCTGAAAGAACTTGAACGGGCCAGGAATGAACAGGGAAAAGAGATTGAAAAAATAAAAGAAAACATGGAATCAGGTGCAGGTGTGGATACAACATTATTTCAGGCTGCTGTGGTGGTGGCCAGAGCGAATGCTCAGAGCCTTCCAGATCAGGAGGCGGTTGAAGCAAAAGCAATCTATCATACGTGGCAGGAACTGGTGGCAATGGGTTATACAGCAGCAGTAAAGGGGTATAAATTCACACACGGAAATCTGCTGTATAAAACAATTAAAGAAAATCAAAAATTTGAAGCACAGTGGATTCCTGGGCAGGGAACAGAATCTTTATTTGTTAGGGTAGACGAAGTACATGCTGGGACAAAAGAAGACCCTATCCCATGGACACCGAACATGCAGCCAGAGGAAGGGAAATATTACAAAGAAGGAGAATTGGTAGCAAGATGCATTGAGGACCCGGGGCAGGCTCTGTATAACAGATTATCAGAACTGTGCCCAGGGAGATATTTTGCAGTAGCGGAATAGGAGGTGCATATGGAAATCAGAGCAAGACCTTAACGGGTCTTATTTTATTGCAGAAAAAGCAGAAGGAGACAGAGCATGGACACACCTATTACCAGGGCGGAGCATGAGGAATTCCGCAGGAGAATGGAAGATGAGCACAAGAGAGTGAACCACAGGCTGGGTGATCTGGAAGAAACTGTCCGGCAGATTAGGGAACTGACTGCATCTGTGCAGAGTCTTGCCCAGTCCGTGGAGCAGATGGCACAGAGCCAGTCCAGACAGGAAACCAGACTGGAAGAGTTAGAAAACAGAGATGGGGAAATGTGGAGAAAAGTTGTTGGATATGTCTTAACGGCAGTGATCAGCATTGTAATCGGATTTATATTTTCCAAAATTGGTATGTAAAGGAGAAAATGAGTATGTTTAAAAATTGTGTATTGAAAGTATCCGTAGATACAAAGAAATGGTTAAAAGCGGCAGGTATAAGAGCGGTCAAAACCATGGCACAGACAGCCGTGGCAGTGATTGGCACAGGAGCAGTCATTTCCGCAGTGGATTGGCAGATGGTAGTATCCAGTGCAGTAGTGGCAGGCGTGGTAAGTGTACTTACCAGTGTGGCAGGTATTCCAGAGGTTACGGAGGGCGAATAAAGCCCTCCATTTTGTTGCGCCGGCGTAACCGGCAGAAAGGAGAACATTATGGGTTATACAGAAACAGACATGGAAATGATTAAAAGCTTTGCGTATGGTTACACGCCAGAACAGGTAGCAGAAAGCTATGGTATTTCGGTGGAGGATGCCAGAAACATGCAGAAAAACAATGCAAAGGAAATTGAAGAGAGAAAAGCAGAACTTACAAAAGGAGGGTATATGTAATGGCATTAAAAGGAATTGATGTAAGCCAGTGGCAGGGAAACATTGATTGGCAGAAGGTAAAAGGTGCAGGCGTACAATTTGCCATGCTCCGTGCCGGATATGGTCGGAATAACTTAGATACAAAATTCCATAGAAATGCCCAGGGAGCGGCAGCGGCAGGAATCCTAGTTGGATTGTATTGGTTTTCCTATGCCTTAAATGTAGAGATGGCAAGAAGGGAAGCCCAGTATGCTGTAGAACTGGCAAAGAAATATAAAATCACCTGGCCGATTGCCTATGATTTGGAGTATGATACCGTATCCTATGCGGTCAAGAATGGTGTGGCTATTACAAAATCCCTGGCTACACAGATGGCTATTGCATTTTGTGAAGAGATTAAACGTCTGGGATATATCCCTATGGTTTATACAAATCTTGATTATCTGAACCGATATTTTGATAGAAGCAAGCTCCCATATGATCTGTGGTATGCCCAGTATGCATCCACGGCCTCTGTAGCAGATAAGGAAATCTGGCAGTACAGCAGTAAGGGAAGTGTGCCTGGGATTGCAGGGAATGTGGATATGAACCATGGGTATAAAGATTATGGAAATGGCGGAGATTCTAAGCCGGATCCAGCACCAACACCAAGCCCTGCTCCATCCGGCACAACATTAAATCTGGCAGTTGCAGTTATGCAGGGTAAATATGGTGCAGGACAGGACAGAAAGAATGCCCTAGGCACCAGATACCAGGAAGTGCAGGACTTTATTAATCATATTGCCAGTGCCTCTACAGACACTTTGGTAGCGGAAGTGATGCAGGGTAAATACGGAAACGGAGAAACCAGAAAAACTGTACTGGGAGGCAGATACAAAGCTGTGCAAGATAAGATTGACGGAAAAGGCAGCGGAGTTGTGTATTATACAGTACGATCAGGAGATACCTTATCTGGCATTGCTGCTAAGTACGGAACCACTTATCAGAAACTTGCACAGATGAACGGTATCGCAAACCCAAACAAGATTTACGCAGGACAGAAAATCAGGGTAAAATAAAAGAAAATCCTCCCAGATTGCCAATCTGGGAGGGGATATTGTATCATCTTCGTGTTGCATTTCGTGTTGCATCGTGTTGTATAATGGTGTAAATGTTTCGTTTTTGGTACAATCGAAAAAGTAAAGAATCCAGTATTTATGCGATGTTTTGCATGTACGTGAAAAGAGTTTCTTCTATATAAAAAGCGGTACAGGGGTTCGAGTCCCTCATCCCCTGCTTTAAAAGCCTAGTATTTACTAGGCTTTTTTCTTTTCGTGTTGCATGTCGTGTTGCATCATACTTTCAAAGTAAGTATCTATTTTCTTATCTACCTCTTTTCTTTCCGTGCTAAAAGTGTGTGTGTAAATATTTTTCATCACATGCGGAGTTTTCCATCCACCTCTTTCCTGAGCGTATTTTTCCGGGATGTTCAATGCAGCCATGACAGAGGCATTGACGTGCCGCAGATCATGAAAGGACATGTGCGGAAGTCCGCTCTTTTCCAGAAGGGCATTAAATCTGTGATGAATCTTATTGTAAGTCATTGGAACGATAACATCTCCCTGGACATTATTGATAAGCTCTTTGATGTAGGGTGGCATCTTATGCCTCCTAAGCCTTGTCTGCACCTTTCCTGTGCTTTTCCTGAAGTCTTTATTATCTGCACTGACTAACACCTCATGTATGGTAATATAATCCCCAGAAATGGATTTCGACTTGGTAAGCCCTCTGATTTCCGACATGGAGAAACTGAGCCACATAGCCAGAAGCACTGGAAGCTCAATATCTGTTCCCTCGAATACGGAGAAGATGGCATCCGGTGTGTTAAGCTCTTTAATCTGCCTGTGATATTTCGGTAAAGTGATGGAGCAGTTTAAATCCTTTCTGTAAGTGTTTAGTGCTGCTGTGATTAATCCATATTCGTTCTTTACCGTCTTGGCAGAAATGGTTTCCATTGGCTTTTTTTGATTCTTTCTTTTTGCTTCTTGGTTTACCGCCTCTTGGAGCATTTCCGTGGTAATGTCCCTGATCGGGACGTCCATCATGAACTTGAATCCGTTTTTTCTTTTCTTTTTGTAATCCGAAATGGTAGTAATGCTCAGGACTGCATCTTTTGATTCAATATACTTATCAATAGCAGTCCCCAGGGTGATATTGTTTATTTTTAGAATATCATCCTTTTTTGCTGCCCAGTCCGCAGCTTGCTTTTCTGCATCACGTTTCCCTTTCGGACCAGGGATATCACTGGTGAAGGATTTATAGATTCTTTTCTTTTTTGTGGTGCCGTCCGGCTGTGGTATTTCTTCGGTGTGTGAATACACCTGACACCGCCAGGATCCTGACGGAAGTTTTTTAGCTGCTGCCATAATTCATCTTCCTTTCTATTTTTGAGTATAAAAATAACAGCCCTCGAAAATATGTTCCGATTGCAAGGCTGTTCCGAAGATGATACAATATTTTATGAACGTACTATTGTATTCTTCGGAGCAGTAGTCTTATTGAGAGACCCATACTGATTATGGGTGCAAGATTCGTTGGTAGCGAGTCTTGCGATTTACCGTTCCTGTGTTGGTAGCACAGGGGCGGTTTTCTTTATTTGTTATCTAATTTCTTTTGTTCTCGTTCAATCTGCTTAATACTCTTGGAGGGTGTTGGCAAATCCTCAGGCATAGTTCCACCCAATCTTTCAATAGTATCTCGGACTTCTTTGCCCACATGATAGTGTGTCTTGTTTGCTTCGTTTTTGCCTTGTATATTATCACGCTTAATCTTAGCTTCTGTTTGAGTGGCGCGGAATAAATTAGCAGCAAGCTCCTCATATCCCATGTGATCTAAGATTTTTTGTGATGGTTTTAAACCTTTGTGATGATGGATAGCTTTTGCATCCATACCGCCATATAAACCGCGATATCCATAATTCTGAAAGATAGCATAGTCAAGATTTGTTTCAACACCTGCATTTTTGGCAGCCTCTACTAATAATTTATTATGTTCTGCCATTTCGCGTCTAATAGCTAATCTTTTTTGGTCCTCATTAAGCTCTTCGAAATTATCAATCAATTCTTGCTGTCTGGTTTTTACAGCAAAATAAGTTTGGCCAAGTGCAATAACCTTTTTCCTGGAATCACCGTTTTGCACAATGAGATAGCAAGCATAACGTGATAATTTGTAGTCAGGAATCTCTTTAGATGCATTGTTGGGCATATTTATCGTTTTGTTGACCTCAACAAAATGTTCGGAAACTATATTATTGCTGTTATCGCAGGCAGTTATAGCCCTGCTGATTACTTTAAAGAAGTTACGCCACTCTGTATATTCAAGAGCTTCTTGTAAATCTCTTGCATACCAAAATTCTTCCCCATATTCATTAATGTGCTTTATAGATTCAAATAGAGATTCAGTATAATTATTTTCTTCCTCATTTGTGAGAGCTTTTCCAAGAACACGTTCATGGATTTCAGACAGTTTCTTTTCAAAATCATCCATAGATTTCATCTCCTTCAGGTTGTTTTAGATAACACAAGGGCGGTTTTTCACATTTGACAAATAATCCAGCTTGACATATAATATACTTAACAAGAGAACCGTTGGTCAGTGCACACCTGACCGCCGGATAAAATAGGTTCAAAAAGTAGCACCTTACTTTACCAGAGCAGGGGTGCTATTTTTTGTGGTTCAATATAGTCAAAACAAGAGTTATGACGGCACAAAGCATAATTACAAAAGTAAATAAATCACTGTATGTAACCATAAGCACCAGCCTCCTTTCTTACGTCCGGCGGCTGATATAGCACCCCAACGGTTCCCTGGGTAAGTATATTATATTGTCAAGGTGTTTGCCCCTGTGCTGACAGGGGCGGTTTTTGCATGTGTACTTGACTTTACTGGTCTATTTTTTCAACAGAAACTCCAGGAATGGTAATATTTCCACCCATGGTAGATTGGTAAGTAATTGTACCAACAGAAACTCCGTATATGGTAATCATATCATCTTCCAATACTCGTGATGATATGATAGAACTGTCGTATTCCCCGAGCAGAACGGTATCGTAATCATCATTTACAGCTAAACGGATTTGCACTGTTGAGTCATTTTCAATTACCTGTATAACTTTTCCATAAAATTTCACTTTTTTTCCTAAATAATCATCAGGAGTTCTTGCAAGCTGGTCATAGCTAATGCCGGTTTCATATCCTTTTGCTTCTTCCGCAAGTCGTGCTGCTTCTTCTTCAGCGGCCTTTTGTGCGGCAGCAGCTTCCTCAGCGGCTTTTTTTGCAGCTTCTGCTTCTTCTATGGATTTCTTTTCTTGTTCTGCTTTGACTTTCTCAGCCTCTGCTTGTGCCGCGGTCATTTCTTCGAAAGGCTTCATTTTCTCTTTGTAAGAAGAATACTCTGATTCAATATTAGATAATTCCTTTTCCATTTTTTCGTAATCCTTTTTCAAGGAATCGTAGTTTGCTTTTGCGTTTTCATAATTACCTTGAGCAGAACCGGAAGCAAAGAAGAAAAGAAGAAATAAAATGGATACCAGTACTTCGTATCCTATGCGAAAATACTTTGCTCTTCCTTTCTTTTTTGGTAAGTTGTTGTTTGCGAAATCTTTTTCTTCGTTCATTTAATTTCCTCCCTCATTTGTAAATTTATTAAATCGCCAGTGGCGAGTTAACCGTGTGCCAAATATTCAATACTCTGCACATCATCTTTCCGAAAGTCATCTCCTGTAATATGCTTCATAGCATGGAGATATGCTTTCATTTGCTTTTCATAATTCAGTCTGGAATTAATAAAAATTGTATAACTTCCATCTTCGTTTTCTGTCACAACCTCATTTACGGTCATGTCCATTAAAATAACTTGGTAGCTAATCGACATTATTACCACGTTCCTTCTTCTTTAGTGCCATAAGCATATTGTAAGTTGTTTCTAAATCCTCAGGTGTAGCATCTTTGGCAGCATCAAATAGAACACGAAGAGGTTTATTTTTAAATAATGTCTGTGCCATTTCTGCTGTTTCTTCATTTACATAGTACTTATCATTTTCTTTTTCTTCACCTGTCATTAGATAATCTATCGTTACTCCAAAATAGTCAGCTATTCTTTGTAATGTTTTTGTTGTTGGCGTGCTTTTCCCTGTTTTCCAGTTACTTAGGGCTGTTTGGGTTACACCTGCTTCTTTTGCTACCTTATATGAAGTTACATCATATTTTTGTAGAAGTTGTTCAAATATCTCGTACATATATTGTGCTCCTTTCACAAAAAAAAGCATACTTTCATAAAAATTAGTAAAAACGCTTGACTACTTACGATATGAGGTGTAATATATACTTACGCAAGCGAAAGCAAGCAAAAAATACTAATGTCTGTGATATGCTATTGAATTATAAAATGTGGTAGTTTTGTAATTAAAAGTATATCACAGCTCGAAAGTATTATCAATAGTTTTACTATCGAGTGGAGGTGTAATATTGTACGAAAAATATCGAGCGTTATTAGAGAAAAGTAACAAAACATCTTATCAAGTTTCTAAAGAGACTGGAATTAGTCAGACGGCGTTCTCTAATTGGAAATCTGGTCGTTCAGAGCCAGGGCTTGAAAGTTTAAAAAAATTATCTGATTACTTCGGCGTAAGCATTGAGTATTTCTTAGAGTAGAAAGTGGGGTGAGAAAGGTGTACGAAGCATTTGTACATACAAAATACTATCCAGATAAAGAACCTAAAGCAATGGTAAGCTTTGAACTTCCGGAAAAAGACTGGGAAGAATTAGAGAAAACAGATGCATGGCAGTCCGTGGAGAGATTTTTAGCAAGAAAAAGGAATGGGATGCCGAACAAATTTGAAGCATTAAAAGCAGTTACAGATATAAGGAAATTTTCTGAATTGATGTATGACATTCTAAAGGATAAGAAAAGTCCAAAAGAGATTGAACAATTCCTTTCAGAAGAGTTTTCAGAGGAAGGGCTACAGACATTGGAATCCATAGCCCAAAGTGGTTATCCATTATCTTTTGAGCGTAAGCAATAATAGCAACCATTGCCGCCATATGGTGAAAGAAAAGCAGCTCTTAATCGAGCGTCTTCATAACTTGCACAATTTATGACATTTTCAGGTTTTATTTCATCTATCTTGCAATTTGTCGTCTCATTGTCCAGGTCATGAATTTCACCAGTTGCTCTGTTTAAAACATAGCGATTTCCGTTAAATGGTGATTTGTAACGTCTCATGATAATTCTCCTTTCATAATACTCGGCATGGCAGTGCCTGTATCTACAGTATAGGAGAATAACCAGAAAAACACAAGAAGGGAGGTGACAGTATGCCAATAGTATATCTAACCGAAACACAAGCCAGAGAAGCAGGTGTCACGCAGGTTTTTAAGACTGCAATTATAAAGCAGAACACAGATCAGAAAGCCCTTGCGAAGAAAATCGGCATGAAATATAGCACGCTACACAAGCGTATCCACATGCCAGAGACAGCAACGCTGGGAGAATTGTGGAAAATTATGGATGGCCTGGGGATTCCTGAGGAAGAAAGATTAAAGATTGTGAGGTGAGAAAGATGCAGAAACAAACAATAAAAGACGCACTATTCTGGACAGTTATTCTGTTCAACACGGTTCTGGAAGTACCAGATGGCATGGCCATGCCGGCACAGATATTTGGAGCAGGAACTATTTTCTTCCTGGTCTATACGCTGCTAGATAAGTGTAAGGAAGTAACTAAAAAAGTCCGCCAGGCCTAGGAACCGATAGCGGACTAAAACATAAAATACACCTTTATTGTAAGGTGTAGATAGGGAGGATGTCAAGAGACATTTTAAAAATGAAAAAGGAGCGCACATAATGGGAGAATTTGCCAATCTTGAAAAGGACATGATTCCGATATTTGAAGATATCCAGAGGATAAAGGAACGGTACGGGATTACATCCATGGTCCTGGAAAGCTATAAGTTTACAGAGAAATTACACGGGAGCCATGGAGGGAAGAACAATTTTGTGGGAGAACGGGAGCATAAGTATGCAAGGGACCACAAGAAACATTTTATACAGATAAAGTAAAAGTCCAGAGGCTGCAACCTCTGGACGAGCCATATATAGCTCAAAAACCTTTTAACCAGTATAGCATATATGGCCTGGAAAGGTAAGAAAACAGCGGCTTAGAAAGCCGCTTTAGACTTGCTAAGTTTATTACAGTTTCGACCAGGGGGAAGAAATATGCCATACATGAAGATGACATGCAGGGCAGGGAAAACCAAGGAGATAGCAAAGTATTACACCTACTGGTTACAGCCGGAGGGGAGGAAGAGGAGTCCAAGGGTAAACCCTACCACAGAGCAGCAACAGAAAATAAATGACAGGCACTTGGTAAAGAGGTTGACCAGATTGTTAAATGCCAACTTCGATGAAAACTGCTGGTATATCACCTTTGACTACAAAAAGGAGCAGAGGCCTGAGAGTGTGGAAGTGCTGCATAAGCAGGAGCAGAAGCTGCTACGGGATTTAAGAAAAATCTATAAGAAGGAAAATGCAGTCTTTAAGTATGTGTGGACTGCAGAAGTAGGAAAAAGGGGAGGTGCCCACATCCACATGGTGGTAAGCTCCATAGATATCCGGCTCTTAAAAAATATCTGGCAGTATGGATGGACAACCATAAAGCCCATGGACAGCTCCGGCCAGTACCGGAGGCTTGCGGAGTATTTCATAAAATATTTCCAGAAGACCAGGGACACGGATGAGCAGATCCAGAAGAAGTCCTACAACCCAAGTAAGAACCTCATAAGGCCGGTGCCGAAGAAAAAAACCATGCGGGGCAAGAAATTTTCTTATGAGATAAAAGTCCCAAGGGGATGGTACCTGGACAAGGACAGCGTGAGGCAGGGAATCACGGCAGACGGATATGAGTTCCAATATTACACGATCATAAAGGAGGGTGGATAGAATGAAGCAGGTAAACCTTTACATAGAGACGGACTGTGCAGCGTTCCAGAAGCACGAAAGGACATACGGGTATGTGCTGGAGTACATCACATCCTCCGGGACAACCGTGACCAGGGAATCCTTCCGGAAAGGGTCAGGGACTTACCATCAGGAAACGCTCCTGACACTGGCAGAAGCCCTGGGGCGTATCCGTGAGCCGTGTTCGGTCTGTGTTCGGGGAAGGGATAAATTTGTACTAAGCATGCTCACAGACAAACTGAAGGAGTGGGCAGGACAGGATTTTACCTCAAACGGGAAACCCATCACTAACCGGGAAGAGTGGGAAGCCCTTTGGGAAAAAATAAAAATACACGAAGCCAGCACACAGACAGGGAAACACCCTTATTCTGACTGGATGCTGGCAGAAATGGAGGAACGATTTGAAAAAAAGAGGAAAGAAACAAAAGAGCATCCTACAGAATCAGGAAAATAAACAGTGTTATCTCTGTATGCTGCAGGAGGGAAATTATGCCTATCAGACCGTAGAGGACCATCATATTTTCTTCGGATCCAACCGAAGAAACAGCGAAATCCACGGATTTAAGGTAAATCTCTGCATCCGGCATCATAGAACAGGGAAAGAAGCAGTGCATTTGAATCGAGAGAATGACCTTATCTTAAAGAAAATGTGCCAGAGAGAGTATGAAAGAACCCACACACGTCAGGAATTTGTCCGGATTATCGGGAAATCCTATCTTGGTGGGGGATTTGAGAGAACTTGATTTTACTATACAGAACAGTATTTTGGAAGCCGATTTTTTAAAAACAGGAAGAAAAAATGGGATAGAATCCCCACTTTCCACAATTTTCCTGTGGATAGAACCTGTGGAACAATGATAAATGCTTTCACGGAGACGGTGGGGGACTTTCCAGAAAAAGGAGGAAAATCATGAACAAAGTAATTTTAATGGGGCGTCTGACCAGAGACCCGGAGGTGCGTTACACCCAGGGAGACAATTCCATGGCAATAGCCAAATACACCCTGGCCGTAGACCGCCGGTTAAAAAGAGACGGAGAAGCTACCGCAGACTTTGTAAGCTGTGTAGCCTTCGGGAAAGCAGGAGAATTTGCCGAGAAATACTTCCGGCAGGGATTAAAAATAATCGTCTGTGGCCGTATCCAGACTGGGAGCTACACCAACCGGGAAGGGAAGAAGGTTTACACCACAGATGTTGTGATAGAAGAACAGGATTTTGCAGAGGGTAGAGGTGCGGCAAAAGAATCAAACCAGGGAAATAATTCGGCAGCAGGACGGCCAATAGAGGATGCAGACGGATTTATGAATATACCAGACGGAATAGATGAGGAGCTGCCATTTAGTTAAGGAGGAGCTATGAAAGATAGGAGAAACCGCTGGGAGAGCTGCTTGCACATGCTCCTTCCGGAAGAATTGCAAACAAAGAAATCCTGCCAATACGCAAGAAAAAAAGCAGGGAAATACTATGTGAAGAAAGAAAAATGCGAAGGCTGCACATACTGGGAAGCCTGGGATTGTGTTCCAGAAAGGACCGTGCAGGAGATCATAACAAAGGACTGCAAGAAATGCCAGTATGGCAGCAGGAACTCAGACGGGGCAAGGATGACCTGCGACTACATAGGAGATATGGGACACAGAAGGCCATGCAAACCGGGAGATTGCCGGGAAGCAGAAGTCTTTAAACCAAGGGCAAGCGTCAGGAGAAAACAGTTAAGGGCATAAAGGGGGAACGCTATGTTACATATCATAGATAATTATTATGCAAAGACAAACAATTACGGTTACACCGTGGTAAGGAATAAGAAAAACAGGAAGACCGGGGAAGTTACATGTACAACATTGGGATATGTAGGAACCATGAAGGAAGTGGTGGAACTGGTAAAGAAAGATATTCTGCACAGCCACATCAAAGAAAAGGATGTGGAGCTTTCAGAGGCACTGGTCTTTTTAAGGGAGCAGACAGAACGGATACTGAAGGCCATGGCAGGGATAGAAGTTTAGGGGGGGAAGATGTTGCAACAATTATATTCGATACAGGAGATAGGCATTCTCTTGCTGCAGATAAGCGGTTTCCTCTTCGCATTGCTGGTGGTATGGATTATCATCCTGGCCGGGGCAGAATTGTTCCGGGACAGGATAAATGCCAGGATAGAAGAGAACAGAAAAGAAATGGAAATCTTGAAAGGGAAAATCCGGGAAGAAGAGATCAGGGGAAAACAACTGGATAAAGAAGCAGCGGTCTATGACATGGCTTTAAGAAACCTGAGATTCATAGACAAGCATCTGAAAGCAAAGGAAAATAATTACAGGAAGTTACATGGACTTCCGCTGATAAGGAGGAGAAAAAAGTGAATCGTAAGGAAGAAAAATGGAGAAATGAGGGTGCTGCATATGCACTCAGAGTAGCAAAAGAAAAAGGCGTAGAACACCTGGAACAGGATTTACGAAGGCGGGGGGCTATTGGAATCCCTATGAACATCCCGGAGAAAGCTATTGAAGCTACATACGATATGCTGGCCAAAAGAATCATGAACACTATGAAAACGGTAGCCATGTGGGTCTTATATGAAGAACATGGATGGCGTTCTGTCCGTTTACAGAGATTTGAGCAGCAGATGGACAAACATAGTGAAGCGTGTATGAGCTATGACAGATATGGCCAGAGTTATGTAAAACTTTCTGATATGGCAAAAACTATGCAGGAAACCTGTGGAATCCACCCGGATATGGAGACCTTGGAAACAATCGAAAAGGAAAATGAAAAAGAAAATGGGAAATTTGTTTCTTTGGATGCAGTAGTAGAAGTCTTAGAGGAAACAGGCCATGGAGATATTGCAGAAGCCCTGAAAAGAAAAATAGAAAATGCATAGGAGGACACTATGGGAAGAAATAATTTTACCGCCTTTATCTACGGAAAACAAAGCGGAAGATGTATAGGCAGCAGGAAACCAAGGAAACAAAGAGTAAGGAATGCAAAGAAGCGGAGGTAGAAGACATGTTTTTGAAGATAAATTGTTTTAAGGCACTGATAAAAAAAGCGTGGAGCGGAGTCGGATTAACAGTAGGAAATGACGGGACAGGAATTTATCTGCTGGGAGGATATTGGAGCATCTACCTGGACAGTGTATGGATGACAAAGAAAGCGAAAGCAGCAATCATTGAACTCACAGGGTTTATCCCGGCAGCAGGACAGGCCGTGACCTTCTGGAAAAGCGAAGATAACCAGACAGAAGAAAGGGAACTACTCCCGGAAAGATACTATAAACCAGATACCTGTTATTTTAAAACGAAATATAAAGATACAGGCATCCGTATCCGGGATTATGGAAGAGGAGTAGCAGTCCTTCAGAACACAAACACCATGGAAAACATCATACTTGCAGAGAACATTGTAGACATGGTGGACAATAGCAGCAGAGAGAAAGGGGAAGACCCGGTGAGTCCTCCATTAAGTGAAAACGGACAGGAAGGAATCTACTGGCAGAACGAAACCTGCACATTAAAATGCATGCCGGTAATTGTGCAAGAAGAGACAAAGGAAGAGTTTTTGTTAAAGAAACTGGAAGAATATGATTTTGAGGAAAAGAGAAAAAGAGCATGAAGAAAGAGAATTTAATCCCAGGAAAAACATATCTCCGCAAGCACAAAGCAACTATGCACAGCAGATATGACAACAAAGAAGCTGAAGCAGAGGGTTATATTGAATGTATGCAGGTTACTCCGGCAGGGGCAGTATTCTTCCAGAGTGGGAATGTACTTAAATTGACGGATGAGGAGATAGAGAAAGAGGTAAAGCTAGATGAATGATAACAAATCACGTTATAAATGGCTGAAAGAACATGGAATATGTGTTCAGTGCGGCCAAAGAGACGCGTTCCATGGGTATGTCAGATGTCCAGAATGCATCGAAAAAACAAACGTCGCATCAGCTAAATGCCGAGATGACAAAGAAAAAAGAATAAAATACAACAAGCATAGCAGAGAAAGAAGCAAACAGCTCTACGAGGAAAGAAAAAATAACCGTGTATGCACGACCTGTGGGAGAAAACTCTCGGAAGATTATGAATATTCTACATGTGTTTTATGTAGAAGGAAGAGATCAGAAAAACGAAGAACAGGAAGAGGTTACGGTGAAGCTTTCAGAGAGCGAATAGAAGCGGGGACATGTATGTATTGTGGGGGTGATGTTGTGGAAGGATACAAATTATGCGAGAAGCATTTGAAAATAGCAAGAGACGGAATGAAAAAAGCACACACTACAGCATCAAACAAATGGAGAGGAGAGATCGATCAGCAATGGGCAAATGCAAAATTGAAGAGTTTGAGGAATGGCTAATCGAAAACGAGAAATCACCAAACACAATTAACAATTATTTATATGCTGTAAACCAATTTTTTTCCGAATTCAGCGAAGTGACAAAGAGAAACATGATCGAGTTCAAGAAAAAGAAACTAGAAGAATTTAATCCAAAAACAGCTGCAAACAGATGTATCGGAATGAATCAGTACTGCAAATTTATCGGAAAAAAAGACTGCACAGTAAAGGCAATAAAAATACATAAGCAGAGCAGTGTTGAGAATATTCCATCGATCGAAGAATATGAATTTTTGCTTGAGTGCTTAAAAAAAGATAAAAAATGGAAGACGTATTGGATAATCCAATTTCTTGCAAAAACGGGGGCGAGAGCATCTGAGTTTGTTCGATTTGAACGAAAACATCTTGAAGATGGTGAAGTTATTCTTTGGACAAAAGGGAAAGTTAGAAAAATATTGATTCCAAAAGATTTAATAGAGAGTAGCAAATTGTTTTTCAAGAATGAACCTGATAGTAAATATCTTTTTCCGAACCGCTATGGAGAAATGATGACAACACGGGGACTTGATTCAATTCTTAAGAGGTGTCAAAAGTACGGAATTAGAAAAGAAATATTACATGCACATGCGTTTAGACATTTATATGCAATTCAGTTTTTGAAAAATAATAGCAATATAGCACTGCTTGCCGATTTGATGGGGCATGAGAGTGTCGATACAACAGCTATTTATTTGAGGCTGTCAGCTGAGGAGCAAAAAGAACAATTTAACAATGCTATGAATTGGTAGGGGATATAAAAATGAAGAAAAAAGCAGAAATTTTAGGATTTTACAAACGAAAAAGAGATAATTGTGATCTTATTTTATTTAAAGAAAACGAGCAAATGTATTTAACAAATGGAATTAATATTTGGGACAATCAGTGTAGACGTATTGAAAAAAGATATATTCCGCAGTGCGAAAAGGTTAATCAGATAGATTTGGAAAAAATGTCAATGAATTTGAAAAAATATAAGCCTTTTTGCAGGGTATTGGAAGAACTGGAAAAGGTGATAGAAGAATGAGAGAAATTCTTTTTAAAGCAAAGAGAAAAGATAATGGTGAATGGGTGGAAGGATATTATAGAGCAGACCCAGACTTAGATATGCATTATATCTGTGGATGGAATTATTATCCGTCTGAAAACGGGCTTGAAAGAGAACCATTTGAATATGAGATTAATCCAGAAACCCTCTGCCAGTACATAGGTTTAAAAGATAAGAATGGTAAGAAGATTTGGGAGAATGATATTGTAAAATGCAGGCATTCTCAAAGTTTTGGAAACGTTAAATGGTACTGCGGAGATTATATTGGTTGGTGCGTAGATGATGTTTATGACTGCGAACAACAATTTGATAAGGATATGTTTGATACATGTGAAGTAATCGGCAATGTTTTCGATAATCCAGAGTTATTGGAGGTGGAGTGATGCATATAACAGTAAAACAAGGGATTGACAATTGTTATCTTACACATAGGTACGAACATCCGGGATATGAGGATGATAGGTGTTCAGGACTGAGAACCATGAATGGACAAGGAGAGCCTATCGATGAGTGCAAAGAATGTGCTTTGTATTATGGAAACAGGTTTGGAAAGGAAGAATAAAGATGAGTGTACTAGAGAAGGTTTTAGAAGAGATTGAAAATCATGCGATAGAGTTTGAATCTTTCGGAATGTGTGATGATTATGTGAGCATTGGATGGGTAAAAGAAATCATACGTTCCCGCATATGTGATATTCCGGATGCAAATACAAGTAATAAGAGATTGATTGATGCGGATGTGCTAGATGAAGAAGTGAGAAATTTTTTTCTTGCGATTACAGGTAATCCGAAACAAGCAACAGTAGTCAGAGAATGCAAGGAATCATTTCGGAAAATGATTGATGAGCAGCCAACAGTGTATGAAGTTAATGATTGGATTCCAGTAGATTCCGACGATCGGCCAAAAGATGAGGAACGAGTGCTGGTTTCTTTTGAAAATTTTAATGTAGTGTTAACAGCAAGATATAAGGCGGAAGAAGAAGGCGGAACATTCCTTTTAGATGCAGATGATACAGACGAGAGTTTTGTGAGCCATGATTTATATGTTAGTGCGTGGCAGCCACTTCCAAACCCATACAAAGGAGAATAACCATGACAGAACAAGCAAGAACCTGTGCCACCTGCACAGAAAACGATGGAGGCCTGTGCGATTTAAAAGGGATCCTGGTAGAAGATGATGATACCTGTGAAAGATGGAACAGCGGACAAGCAGACTGGCGGGAACATATGCTGCATACGTTTCTGGCCGGACATTAATTAAAATAACTTTTAGCGGAGGTATGATAATGAAGAAATTATCAGAAATAAAAGGCAATGATTATTTAGTAATAGAACCTTTAAATGAAGATGCTGTTGTAATGGACAAAGAAGAATTTATGGGCCAGCATCGGTATCTGGATAAAGACCTGGTAAAAGTATCCTTGGCAAAAGAAACGTATGCGAATTTTGATTTGTATTATGCTCTCGAATGCATAGAGGATGATATGCATGAAGATTGGCTATCGGACGTGATGAATTCCATTCCGATAGAAGTACGAGAAAGGATCGAAAAAGAAATTAACGGATATCTTGAGAAGGAACCGACATATTATCCAGGAGAGGAAATTGAGTGGAGAGCTGAAATTAAAGAAGGTGACTAAATGGAAGATAGATGCATATGTTGCGGGGAGATAATCCCAGAAGGGCAGCAGGTATGTCCTATATGCCAGGAAGGAGCACAGATGAACAAAGAAGGTTACAAAGACCCTACTGCAGAAATAGCAGTGCATAGAGCCAGCCGGATGCCAAAACACATATGGAATGTATTTAATAAGCTGAATCTGGCAGCAGGGAAATCCGGAGTGGAAGTGACGGAAATCAGGGACAAGGAGACGGGGAAGAAGTACAGGAGGTGATTCCAGTGGAGGTAACAAAGGATATATTAATCCAATATTGCGAACTCCGGGAGGAAATCAAAGATTTGAGAGAAAGGATAGACAGAGATGAGCTGAGATTGCAGAAAATTGAGGAAGAGGGAGTAGTATCAGACACAGTTACTGGAACCAGGGCAGATGGCACTATAGGCAGTATCAAGATAACTGGCTTCCCAATTCCTGAATATAGTACGGTAAAGGCTATGTTAAAAAAGAGAATAGCAAAACTGCAGATTATGGAAGATGAGTTGCATGAGGCAGTGAATGCAGTAGATGATTTTATAAATACAATTCCCAAGAGTGATTTAAGGCAGATGTTCCGGTTCTACTACATAGACGATATGACATGGAGAAGAGTGGCAACAAACATGAACAAGAGGTTCCCGAACAGGAGAATAAGCTATACGGAAGAGAATTGTAGGAAACGTCATGACAGATTCTTAGAAAAAAATGAAATTATTTAAGAAATGTCCGCTCATGTCCGCTTTAAAAATGTTAGTATATATACTGGAAGAAGAAACGAAATGGTTTTCACACATGACCCCTTATGATTTATAAGCAGAACGGCAGCAGAGTGTCACAGCCCTGTTGCTGTATCGGGCTCAGACGGTAACGCCTTTGCAGAAAAAAAGCATAGAGACCGTCAATTTTCTTTTTATGTACAGGTATTTTATTGTATGTGCCGGCAAGAGGCAGTCTACTTCATGGTCATGTTACTGCCATAACAAAATGAGACAGGTACCCTCAGAAACCATCACGCAACCGGTATAACGGCACATATGGGTTGCAAGTTTGGAAAGTAGCTCAGTTGGTAGAGCAGTGGATTTTTAATCTATGTGTCCCAGGTTCGATTCCTGGCTTTCCAATTTGCGAGAATAAAAATAACCAAGCTGATTGTAGTAAACACTTTCAGCAATAAGGCATCTGGCAGCAGTCAGGTGTCTTTTCTTTTACAAATAAGGACCCTTAACTCAGCAGGTTAGAGTACCCGGCTCATAACCGGGCAGCCCTGGGTTCGAACCCCAGAGGGTCCATTGGAAATGGAGAAAGGACAATGAAGACAGAGAAAGAATTAGTTGATTGGATAGAAGAACTGATAGATGTAGATGAACTTTGGAGATTATACAAATCAAAAGAATTCAGGAAACTAAAAGAAGAAGTTCTGAGAGAACAGCACCATGAGTGTCAGGTATGTAAAGAGAAAGGAATACTGACCAAAGCAGACACAGTACATCACATACAGTATGTGAGGAATCATCCAGAGCTTGCACTAAGCAAGACCTATACATACATGGGTAGGGAACACAGGAACCTGATAGCTATATGCAGAAGCTGCCATAACAAGGTGCACAAAGAGAAGGGATATATAAGAAAGACCATAAAGGTAGTGACTGGATTGCCGGGATGTGGAAAGACCACATATGTAAAGAATCACAGGCTGCCTGATGAGCCAGTGTATGACCTGGATCTGTTAGTAGATGCAATGCTGATGTCACAAGGAAGAGGAGGGTGTGCGGTCTCCATAGCTAATGCAATCCTTCCAGAGTTTATAAACACATGCAGGGAATTACATGTATCAGCTTGGGTTATTAGGACTGCACCGAATGAACAGGAGATGGCTTTGCTTGATGCGGCTAGTGCAGTGTATATAGATATACCTTGCACAGTTGATAAGGTTTTAGAGAGAAGACCTGAGATGTCAGAAGAGGAAATGAAGAAAATAAATGAAAGATATGAGCACTATCAGAGTATGCGTGAAAAAGAAGAGGGAGGAGAACGCTGGTAGTACCCCCCGCCCATCCCCAAACCCCTATTTTATGGGAGGGTCTTACAA
>NFZD01017397.1_pt1 | contig 37512 bp, 48 predicted proteins | sample 1095381 | NCBI WGS metagenome assembly NFZD01 (sample SAMN03609891, study PRJNA323583) | gut metagenome | isolation source: feces | host: Rattus norvegicus | place: Denmark: Riget | collected 2013 | reverse complement strand
AGTGGCTATTTTTAGAAAACTTTTCATAAAGTATAGACAAAACGGGTGCCATCAACGTGTTCCTACCCCCCCACCTACTCCAGAAACCAAAATGAGGGCATTACAAGTCAGACGTAAACGCATGTATGGCTTCTAAAAATAAAAATTGCGCTAATTACTATAATTTTTGGCGCAATTTTTATTTATTTGAAAATTAATCTATATATTTGCACACGTCTAAATTGAAATACACCATCTTCCCCTGTTTTATTCTATTAAATTTTTCACATGAAAGATTTTACTGTGTCGGTTAAAAAGTTAACCGATAAAGAATTAATGCGTGAAGCGTGTGAAACAACATTCTTAGGGGAAAGTCACATTACGCTGAACACAATTTACAAGTCTGAGCACTCTCCAGTGCGAACCCAATTGTTTTGGGTAAAATTTTCTAACATTCCTTTATTTATCAGTACGCATTTGTTGCGTCATCATGTAGGCTCTGTCCCTTATCAGTTGACGTGTCGTGACGATAGACCTGGTGGGAACCCTGGGCTTCCTACAAAAGTGGATGAAATCGTCAATGACCTTAAACATCTGTCTGCACACATGCCAATGTTAGGGGTCAAAGGAGTAATTGAATCACTGGATGAAGTGGCTACCAAAATTGAATGGTTGAAGGACAATTCGGACCGCTACACACCGGTTAATTTAGGACTGTTGGTTAACGCTCAGTCATTGATTGATATGGCGAAATTGCGTTTGTGTAATTGTGCGCATAAAGAAACAATCGTTGTTTTTCAGGCGTTGAAACACGAAATTGCCCAAATTGATCCTGATTTGGCTGTCTATATGGTTAGGAAGTGCGTTTATCGCAATGGATTATGTGGAGAGCCACGTTGTTGCGGATTTAACCATACTCCGGCATTTGCAACTGAATTGAAGGAATATGTTTCTAACTTTAGTGAGAAACAAATCGGAATTAAAATCCAATAAACTTAATTTTAATGATTATACAAAAACGTGACGGTCGTTTTGTTGAATATGACCGCAAAAGAATTGTTCGTGCTATTCAATTGGCAATGAACGAGTGTAATTATTTGAATGTTGGACTTGCTGAAATTTTAAGTGGAGAAATTGAAGAGCAAATGAAAAGCAAGGACCACTGGGGTGTCGATGAAATCCAAACTTTAGTTGAAAACAAATTGATGGTGTCTAATATGCCGGATGTGGCACGTGCATATATCATTTATAGACATAAAAGAGATAAAGCCAGAAACAGCTCGTCTGATCAAATCATTGCTGACATTATTGCAGCAAAGAAAAACGACATTACTCGTGAAAATGCCAATATGAATGCAGACACTCCAGCTGGCATGATGGCTAAGATTGCGACTGAAAGAAGTAAAGAGTATTCTCCTCAATATCTTTTAACAAGCGAAGCTGTCAAAGCTATTGAGGATAATGTTCTTCATATTCATGATTTGGATTACTACCCTACACGTTCATTGACTTGTGTTCAAAGCCCGATTGATAAGGTGCTTAACGGAGGGTTTAGAGCCGGCCATGGAGAATCAAGACCAGCAAAGCGAATTGAGACAGCCTCTATTCTTACTGCCATATCACTGGAGAGCACTCAGAATGAGCAACATGGAGGTCAGGCGGTGCCAGCATTTGATTTTTATCTTGCTCCATTTGTGAAGAAAACATATATGGAAGAAGTAGAAAAACTTCGTCCGATGTATGGTGATTTTTATTATTTTGAACAGGTAAAGAATGCTGAAATTACAGATTATATCAAAAAAGAATGTAACCTGAAGTCAAGCCCCACATTATATGACTTTTTGGTACAGTATTCAATCAACAATACGGTTGATAGGGTCCATCAAGCCATGGAAGCGTTCATTCATAATATGAATACTATCCATTCACGTGGGGGCAACCAGGTTGTATTCAGTTCTGTAAATTATGGAACGGATATTTCAGCAGAAGGTCGCTGTGTTATTCGTGAGTTACTTTTGTCTACTGAACGCGGAGTTGGAAATGGCTCTACGGCAATTTTCCCTATTCAAATATGGAAGAAGAAGCGTGGAGTAAATTATCTTCCTGAAGATCCGAACTATGACCTATATAAGTTAGCCTGTCGTGTAACAGCACGAAGATTTTTCCCGAACTTTTTGAATTTGGATGCCACATTCAATCAGAATGACAAATGGGATGACAATGACCCCAAAAGATATGAACACGAGGTTGCAACAATGGGGTGTCGCACAAGAGTCTATGAAAACCGACATGGAGACAAAACATCTATTGGTCGAGGTAATCTTAGTTTTTCCACTATCAACCTTCCAGGATTGGCGTTAAGAGCTATGGCTATTACGGACAAAGGCAAAAGGATTGAACAATTCTTTGAAATGTTGCAACATGCTATTGATGTAACGGCCAGACAGTTACATGATAGATATGAATTTCAATGTCAGGCAATGGCAAAACAATTCCCATTGCTTATGTCTGGAATGTGGATTGATTCGGAAAAATTGAAAGATACAGACGAAGTTCGTCCGGTATTGAAACATGGAACGCTTGGAATCGGGTTTATTGGACTTGCAGAATGCCTTATTGCACTTGTTGGAAAGCACCATGGTGAATCAGAAGAAGCGCAGGCACTTGGTCTCGAAATAATTGAATTAATGCGCAAGAATGCACAGCATTATAGTGATTTATATGATTTGAATTACTCTGTTCTTGCTACACCTGCTGAAGGATTGTCGGGTAAGTTTACAAAGAAAGACAAAAAAATGTTCGGCATCATTCCAGGAGTGACAGATAAAGACTATTACACAAATTCTAATCATGTACCTGTATATTATAAGTGTAGTGCATACCACAAAGCTGAAATAGAAGCTCCTTATCATGAAAAAACCCGTGGAGGCCATATTTTCTATGTTGAGCTTGATGGAGATGCTACTCATAACATTGAAGCAATCATGCAAATTGTTGATATAATAGACAAATTCAATATTGGTTATGGCTCTGTCAACCACAACCGAAATCGTTGTATAGATTGTGGATATGAAGATGCCTCTAAGGACTTACAGGAGTGCCCTCAATGCGGTAGTCACAGAATTGACAAACTCCAGCGTATTACTGGGTATTTGGTCGGAACGACAGATAGATGGAACTCCGGCAAACTTGCAGAATTGAACGATAGAGTAACTCATAATTAATATGAAACTATCTGTTGCACATATTGTACGCTCGACCTCAGTTGATGGGGTCGGGCTTCGTAATTCTTTGTATGTTTCAGGATGTCCAATACACTGCCCTGATTGCCATAATAAGAACTTATGGGATATTAAGAGTGGAATTGAAAAAGATGTTGAAGAAGTGTTTGACGAGCTTTGCAAAGACGGGTGTAATATATCTATATTGGGTGGAGAGCCAATGATGCAATATCCGGCAATAGTTGAATTGTGCCGCATGATTAAATCTAAGACCAATAAAACAATATGGATATGGTCTGGATATACCATTGAATATATCAAGGAGATGTATCCAGAGATACTTAATTTAGTGGACGTTCTTGTTGATGGGCCATATAAAAAAGAGTTTGCAAACAATAATCTATTATGGAGGGGCAGCTCAAATCAACGTGTTATATATCTTAAATGATATTTCAGAAAACTATCCTTTTGCAATAGTGAAAATTATAAATAGTTGATAATTAGTTATTTATTACTCAAAAAAGTATTTTTTATATTTTTATTTCATTGAAAATTTGTTAGATTGAAAAAATGTGCTTACCTTTACATCATCAAATTAATAAAACAAATAAAAACAATGTAAATGATTAGAGCGAAGGGCATAATCGAAGTCCGAGAAGGTTATGCCGATACAGATGAGCTATTAGATTCTGTGGACGAATTGCCAAATGGTGAATACGGATATTTGTTATTTGACAAGAAAAAGAATCGCTCACTACCTCAGTTGAAGTTTCTATTTGGGTATCTTCTTAAAACCATATCGGAACAATTAGAAGGACATCCCAGTTCAGAAGCCTTATACAGATATTTTGAAGAGTTATATGCTCCGATTCATAGCTGTAATATTCCAGGGGAAAAAGAAGTATATGAATACTTTGACCTGAAAAATGAACCAGCAGCTGAGATGGATATAGTCATAGAAAAGATTATCCATCATGCCATGAACGAATGGAACATCGATGTGATGTCCAGAGATTTGCTTAAAACGGCTGAAGCACAAGAAGCGTATGCCGGAGCTTATGCAGATACATGGAAAAATCTATCAAGAAAAATTTAATCTTTTTTATGATGGAGCAAGAAAAAAGAATGTCTGTAATGGACATGTTCGTTTCTACCCAAGAAACATTTGAAGAAGCAAAGAGAAAAAGCAGTGAAGAAAACAAGCAGCGTGCTACCTACATGCGATTCAAAAATGATGGCACATACAACGTACGTATTCTTCCACTCGCACCGGTGATTGATGCAAATGGAGAAGTATTGCCTATGGATCGTAAAGGGTATGAGTACCCACTTCGTTCGCTCATGTTGAAGATTGTTGACACTACAACAGACAACAAAGGCAAAGCAAAAATCAATTATGTTAGTGTATGTAATGCGAAGATGGCGTTCAAAGATAAACTGGATGCTGACTTGATTGATATGTATGTCAACAGAGCCTGTGAAGTACACGCAGACGATGAAGCGTTGTGTAAGAAATTGCGTGAAGGCAGCTTTAACGGTGGGCTGAAATGGGACATGAAACGTTGTATGTACGTTATCGACATCGATGCGCCCAACAACGGTATTCAAATCCTCCAGTTGTCTTATTCTCAGTATAAAGATTTGGAAGAACGCAAGCTGAACGTTTGGAACAAATTGAATAAGAACGGTAAAAACCATCCGTGTCCTATCTCATCTATCTCAAACGCATATCCTCTTGAAATTATTCGCAAAACAGAAAACGGAAAGACTGGATATTCATTCAACATTGATACATTGTCGGAAGTTCATCAGCTTGATGAAGATATGTTGCAAAAGTTGTTGGACACCCCACGTTTGCCGGAAGTTTTGTATCGCTATACGCGCTATCACCTGGAAGCTACAATTGTGTATCTTACCCAGCTTGATGAGAAGTACGACATCGATATTGTTAATGATGAAGAAGTGCAAAACTGCATTGAACAAATCAAGTGTCTGCTGCCAGCTGATGACCAGTCTCACTTTGTACTTGGCAAGAATAGCGAAAATGGTGAAGGTACAGCTTCAGATGTTAATGATATTGATTCATTGTGGGCACAGTATGATAAACTTGATGAAGCAGGATTAGACGATAAGTCAGCAGAAGGTCAAGAACTTCGTGCATCAATCAAGGAATATATCGAAGAAAATAACCTCAATATCAAAATTACACGTAGTAAATCCAATATAGACTTGCTTGAAGAGATTGAGGATCAACTGGGTAATGATGATGGTGATGGAGAAGAGGAAGAAGTTCCTGCACATGTCCATGATTCTAAGCCAGAACCGGAACCAGAGCCAGAACCGGAACCTGAAAATTATCCGGAACCAGAGGATGAAGATGAAGAACCCGCTCAGGAACCTACACGCAGAGTCCGTGAACGTAATGATGATACAAATGAACCAGCAGCTCGCCCATCACGTCGTTCAGCTCGCCCTGCTCGCCGTCGTTAATTATATTTTATTTATGCGCACGTCATCAAGTTGGCGTGCGCTTTAAAACAAAAGAACAATGGAAAAGAAGAAGCCTTACGCATTGTTGATTAACGACATTCATGTGAGCAAAGACAACATTCCAGATTTTCAACTTAATTGGAATGAGGCTATTACAATTTGTAAGAAGAACAATATTGACATTATTATTATCGGTGGAGATTTATGGATGTCAAGAAGCTCTCAGACGTTATCAACAATCATGGCTGCAAGAGAAGCCATGATAAAAGCAACAAGTGAAGGAATATCGGTTATTATGGCCGAAGGGAACCATGATAAGGTAGACCAGGAATCTATGCTTGGATACTGTCATGTATTTAATGAATACCCTGACATCGAAGTGATTAATGATTACGCCATTTACGACATGGGAGAGGCTGATTTGTTTGTAATGAGCTATTTTCCAGAAAACGGAACGTTTGAAAAACGTTATAAAGAAATGACTGGTGAAATCATTAAAAATAAAACTTCTATATTATACCTGCATCAGGGAATCCGGGGAGGTTTGGCAACCGCAAGCGATGATGAACTTCCAGCTAATCTGTTCAATGATTTTAATGCAGTTCTTGTGGGGCATTATCACAATAGAAAGAAAATTCCAGGAACAGCAATTGAATATATCGGTTCTTCCAGACAACATAATTTTGGAGAGGATGAAGAAAAGGGATATACGATTCTTTATACAGATGGAAGTTATGAATTTGTAAAGAACGAAGTCAATACGAGATATATGGTGGTTGAAGTCAAATTTGACGAAATCAATGAAATGTTCTTGAATTGGCTTGAAAAGGTTAAGAAGGACACTCGATATAAAGTAAAGGTAAGAATTAACTGTAAATCTAAACAGGCATCCAGCATTGACAAACAAAAGTTATCTGAATATGGTGCCACAAAAATTGAGCTTGTGACTGAACAAACACAAATCCACCTGTTAGAAGGTCAGGATTTGTCACAAAAGTTTGATAAATCAGGAATTAAGCAAGAATATAAGAAATTCTGTTCAGAGAGATCTATTGATAACGAACTTGGACTTCAATATCTCGATAAAATCAATTAGTTATGTGGCAATTAAAAACTATACACGCAACCAATATATGTGCGTTTGAAGCTCTTGACTACAACCTGATACAGAATCAGGCAACTTTGATTTTTGGTATGAATCTGGATAATGATTCGCAAAACTCAAATGGTTCCGGCAAATCGGCATTGCTGGAAGCGATTGCTATTGGTGTACTTGGAGAACCTTTGAGAAAAGTCAATGCTGATGAAATTATCAATGATAGATTTGATGAAGCCAAAATATCAATCGTCCTTTTCAATAATGTTCTTGGGTGTCAAATGACAGTGAACAGATTATTTTCTCGCAAGAATCCACAGTCCATCCAGATATTATTACAGAGAGGTCCCTACGATACAAATACAGAGGAAATCAGACAAGCGTCCGTAGCAGATTATAATAAATATATCTTAGACCAGATAGGGCTTTCTAAAGAGGATATACTCAAGAACTTTATCTTGACTGCAAGAAAATATCAGTCCTTTCTCTCGTCATCAGACAAAGATAAAAAAGAAATCATCAATCGATTCAGCAATGGAATATTGGTAGATGACTCATTGGAAATCCTCAACAAAGACATGGCTCCAGTGCAAGAGGAATTGCAACAAGCAGAAAAAGAAGTTGCAGAATGCAACGGGCGTGTGTCCGCATTGTCAATAGAAATTGAACGTGCAATTAATGAGGCTACTACAAGAAAGGAAAGCACTAAGGAAAGAATCGAAAGTATGAAACAATCGATTATTAATAAACGTGCCCAAATTAGACAGCATAAGCAGAATGTTAATGAAGCAAATAATCAGCTTGATAAACTTGATGAGCTGGACATCAGAATGCAAGATTTGGAAAAATCCGATGCCGACATTGAAACTGCTTATAAAACAATTGTTGCAGAGTTTGCAGCAAATGGTTTGCAAAATATCAGAGAGTACATGAAGCAAATATCCAGTTGTAGAATGGAAATTGATGATATTAGCAAGGTTATTAAAGCACTAAATGAATCCGCAAATACTTCGAAAAGAAATATCGATAGCTTGTCAGACGAGCTTAATAACACACAGTTAGTCAACAAAAAGAAATCAGCAAAAATTCAGTCGGACAAGGAAATAATTGAAAAACAGATTGAGGATTTAAGAGAACAGGCTACAGAATTGCGTGAAAAAGGAAAATCACTTAATGCAAGTCGTAATCTTGCAAACATGGCAATTGCAAGCCTGGAAAAGAAGTTAGCAGGAGTTATTCAGTGTCCAAAATGTAAACATGAGTTTACGCTGGACAAAGACGTGGACATTGAATCTGCCAGAGCTGAATTAGAGGATAACAAAAAGAATCTTGCTCAAATAGAGAAAGAGGTTGCCGATTCTGAAGAGGCTTATAATACATGCGTTGAGAACGGTAAGCAAAAACGCGATGAACAATATACTCTTGAGCAGAAAGAACGGGAATTGAATGATAGCTATTTAATCCTTTCTTCAAAACTGAGATCCGCTAAAAGCGAACATGAGGTTATTGAAATGAAGTTCAAATCAGCAACAGAAAAGCTGGAAACATTACAGAGCACAATTCATGGAATGAGAAAGCAGATGTTTGATGAAGTTTTTAACACTATAGATGAAGTTGTAAAAAGTGTAGAACGTAAAATCTCAAGTGAAGAAAACGAAATGTCTGTTCTCAATGGTAGTATCAGTGCATACGAAGAAAATATTAAAGAACTGGAGAAATCGATGGATGATGACATCGTATCACATCTTAAAGAAAGTAAGGCTAAATATGAGAAAAACCTCATCAACGCCCTTACGCACAAAGATGAGGTATCTTCCAGGTTGGCTGAATTAAAAGCGCAGGAGGTCAATTTTATTGAGTTTAAGACTTATCTGGCTAACACAAAAATTAATGCAATATCTCAAATTACAAATGATTTCTTGGAAGCCATTGGAAGTGATATTCGCATTTCCCTTTCCGGATATACAATGTTGAAATCAGGAAAAATAAGAGATAAAATATCTGTCTCATTAATTCGTGATGGAATTGATTGCGGCTCATTTGACAAATTCAGTGCTGGAGAAAAATGCCGTGTTGAATTGGCCAGTGTGCTTGCATTACATAAGTTGAGCAATGTAAACTGTGAAGAAGGAAAAGGATTGAATCTATTGATTATAGATGAAATTCTTGACAGTACGGATGAATCCGGTTTGTCCAATGTGTTTAAGGCATTGAATGATACACAGGTCACTGCACTTGTGGTAAGTCATGGCAATATAGCTGAGAATTACCCTAATCGATTAATCGTATCGAAACAAAATGGAGTATCATTTATTCAATGAAAAAGACAAATGTTGAACCAGTAAAATTGACACGAAATGAAGTTGCAGCTCTTGATATTGCTACTCACACCGGATTCTATTGCCTTGCAGAAGGTGGAACATGGGATTTTACAGAATCTATGAGGCGTAATAATAACAAACAGCACAAGGCGTTCAGAGACACATTAATAGAGTTCATCCAACGCAATGGAATTAAGCAAATAGTAGCTGAGGATGTCAGTGTTAATAATCACTTTACCGATACAAGAAAACTCTCTGAGTTTAGGGGTATTTTGTTTGAGGTATGTGATACGCTTGACCTTCCAGAACCTGTATTTCTGAATCCAGCAGCCATCAAGAAATTCGCTACAGGCGATGGAAGAGCAGACAAAGCTAAGATGATGCAGTTCTGTAAACTTAGATGGCAAATTGACCCAGTTGATGACAATCACTCAGACGCTGTGCATATCTTCTTCTGTTATGTAAAACGTTTCAATTTATAAAAATGAACAATTCTAACAATCTTATAGTTGACAGAAAATCAGCTAAGAAACATAAGAAAAAATTGAATACTATCCTCACTCAGTTTTTTGCGTTTTTAGATAGAAAACCGCAACCATCTAATGAGGAAGTCAGATCTGAATTTAAAAAACGAGAATTTGAATGGAAGGCATATTGCATCCACAACTCTCTTGACATTCGGACATCTATGATGTTTAACGCAAAGGTGTCTTATGAATGGGAACGCAAATATGTCCGGAAGAACAATTAATCGACAAAGAAACTGATCCAGAAGTTGCAGCAAGAAGAAATGAATTATTTAATCAATATGTAGTTCCATATTACAATATGATTTATAAGCTATGTATAAAATATAGCTACAAATCACAGAATGTACAAGAGAATTATATTGAAGTGTTGATAAATTTTTTCAGAAGAATTGAAACTTATGATCCGTCACGGCCTATTCGTACATGGTTGCATATTTGTACTAAGCGACATATTTATTCAATGGAAAGAAAAAGGGTTGCTGAGGACAATGCGGATTGCGATCATGATATAGAAGATCTCGGAGACACAATTCTTGATGATGATGAAGTTATCGGCAACGTAATGGGAATCGACAATTATAGGGAGTTATATAATGATGATATACTCGCTGTACTTGACGAAATGAAACCTATACATAGAGATGCTTTCTTGTTGCAAGAAGCCGGGTATTCGTTAAAAGAAATAGTTGAAATAGAGTATCAGAAAGGCACTCTAAAATCTAAAAATATTGAAACAGTAAAAAGCCGATTGTTTTTAGCACGGCAGTATCTTAAAAAACACTTAACGCGCGATGGTAAACGAGTTTCTTGTCCGGCAGACGATGGATGTTTTTACTCAGATTATCAAGAATCTGATTAATCCATCTTTCAAATTTTCACAAGGTGGAGCACCGGTTAGAATTGTCACACAGGCTCTTGAAAGATTAGAGAAGAAGTGTGGCGGTCTCTCCAGGTCACGAATTGTAGATTATTGTGTATCGTCTGCTTATACTTATAAGGATAGAGGAACTGCTTGGACTATTAATCAAGCGTTTGGGCCTAAGTCTATAGAGAAGTTCTCAACCGATAAAGGCCTTCAATATTACGAGAATAGATGGCTGGCAAAGGCAAATATTACCAGAGCTGATTTGATGTCTTTAATTACCGACAAAAGTGAGCATCCATTAGCAAAATATATTTATCTTCCTATGGAAGAAGGTACGAAACGCAGAATGCTTAATCATGAAACTGGGTATTTGATTTGCCAGTCCTCTACTCTTGGTTGGTCTCCAGAATCCGAATGTTGCTGTCAATGCAAATTCTCTGAAGAATGTAAAATTGAAACACAAAACAAATATCCGGAAATCTATAGACTGAGAATAGAAAATGGCAGAAAGAAATAGTATGAATGTATTGTCGGAAGAATTTTTGATGGATCTTTTTCGGACTTGCATGAATGACAGCTATATACTATCTGTCGTGTATTCCAATTTAAAATCGGAACACCTTCCAGATAGAGACTCGATTACTTTGTTCAAAGCATTAAAGAAATATTATGGAGAGTATAAGAAAGTACCTTCATATTCGGCAATCAGAGAGTCAATAAGCGGTAACAAGAATGCTATTCACCTGCTCAATGATATATACGAAACTTCAGATGGTCTTGAAACAAAGGAATGTATTCAATTGATTGAGGAATACCTCAAACGTGTAAACTTTCAAAAAGCATACAAACAGGCTGGAGAAGTGTATAATAGAGAAGGATTTGAAAGTGCATCTCAGGTATTGATTGATTATACAGAATGGGCCAAATCCTTTTCATTATCTGATTCAGAATTTACTAACATTGTTGATACGTTTGCTGAGCGATTTCATAAAAATCGCATGAAACACAACTCTCAGACCACATGCCGGCCAATCACCAGATTTTACATTGATGAACTTGATGTTAGAAATGGAGGTCGTGAATTACGTACACAGCTTACATGTTTTCTGGCAGCTACCGGAGTTGGTAAAACACACGCGGCAAGATGGATTGGGCGTAATGCTTGCTTGGACGGATACAATGTATTACATATCCAGCTTGAAGGTAGTAGAGAGGAAGTTGAAAACGCATATTCAGCGTCTCTTGTGACGTGTAATTCATTCAGATATGAACACGGTACGTTACGTGATTCAGACTTTAAAAGGATGGTTGAAGAGCTGCAAAGTGTTTCTGGCAAATTGTTTGTTAGAAGCTACCCTAAATTTAACTCTCATGTTTCTACAATTAACATTCAGGAAGCGATTGCAGAGTTCAAAGAAAAGTATGGAATCAAACCAGACATCATTATCATTGACTCCATGGATCTTTTGACTGATGCTTCGGGCAGAAAATACGGTGAAAACGGTGAACGTCATAGAAGAATTGCAGTGGCCAACGATTTAAAAGATATTGCCGCAGACGAAAATGTGTGGATGGTAGTAACATACCAGTCAACTATTGAGAGTCAGGAATGGCTAAACGATGAAAAGAATGTGCTTACAGAATACAATACCGCTGAAGCCAAGGGTTTAGCTCGCCCACTTACTCATCTTATTACTCTGAATCAATCGTCAAATGAGCGTAAGGAACATACAATGAGAATCAATGTAGCGAAAAGCCGATTCTTTGAACGCGGAGATGTCTTTAAAATCGCAACCGATTATGAGAACGAAATATTTTATGACAGACAACGCACAATCAACATCAATAAAGTCAGATAATTATGGCTTATATTAGTAAAGAAGAAAAAGAATTATTGATACGAGAACTTGAATCGGAACTACACGCAAAATTGGATGGACCAAGAAAAAATCTTATTGTTCCGGTTTGCCCATATTGCGGAAAGTCAGGTGGAAAATTTGGAATATATGTCGGAAAGGAAGTTGGCAATAAAAAGTTATTCGTCTCCCATTGTTTTTCTTGTGGACACACAACAAAGGACATCAATCAATTGCTGGATGACATTGGGAGACCCGACCTTAAAATTATTGAGAAAGCATCATTCGACCCGGTTAAGATTCCAGAATTTTTTAATATTGAAGAAGAAGAAATTGATGATGAACTGAATATTGTTGATATGCCTGAATCATGGAAAAGATGTTATCATAACCGGTATCTACAAAGTCGTGGATTTGTATTTGATGATTACGAATATTTTCCAGTAGGCACAACACGGGGTCTTAATTGGAAATTTGATGACTATGTAATATTCCCAATTATAGACGATGGAGATACTGTTGGGTATGTATCACGCCATACATGGAGCAAAGACGAAATAGACCGCTATAATGCTACAGCAAAACGTAATGGCAAATATCAAATTAGGCGATACAACAACAGTATGGACAACGATTTTGTCAAATTACTCTATAACTATGATGCAGTGATAGAGGACGAAACCGACACTGTAATTATCGTTGAAGGTGTATTTGACGTGATTGCATTAACAAGAAAATTGGATTTGTATGATAATCATAGAGTAGCGGTAGTAGCAACATTTGGAAAAAAAATATCAGACACCCAGATTTTCAAATTACAATCCAAAGGCGTAAAGAATATAATCATTGGTTATGATTCAGACGCAACAGACGCTATTAATAAAACAGCGGTTCAATTGAACGAATATTTTGATGTCACAATTGCAAAAATCATTAGTGATGGAAAGGACTGGGATGAAATGGACTTTTGGGACATCTATGATACATTCGCCTATAATCTTGCAACTCCAATTGAATTTAAGTTGAATACGCTCGATGAAAAAATCAAATGCAATTGAAGAGTTATATGAATGGCTGGATAAAAATAAAATCCAATACACTATTATCGATTCGGAAGTGATTGATATTGTAGGATTTGGAAAAGTGTATTTTCAAAATACAGAAAAAGCCAGTTACACTTCTATCTTCCGTAAAGATAAGGATGGTGAATATATTTTCAATAGTATGGAAGATCCAGCTGTACTTATGAATGAAAATATAAACTACATCGTATTTAAGTTTGGAAACAATTTTTACTATTATGATATGCGAAAGGATTTTGAACTGAAAATCCTGAAATATGTTGGAGAACGCAAGCCAACCGTGCAGACTACAGAATTTGTAAATCTTGGAGTACATACCCCATTTGAACTGCTTAATGGTAGCTTCATGCCTAATATGTGGGTCAAGAAAGCACAATATCTTGGACATAAAGCGATAGGAATATGTGATACCAACACAATGGCAGCTTGCTTTACTTTACAGAAGGAATGCGAGTCGGCTGGAATAACCCCAGTGTTCGGCTATTCTATGACCGTAGAGGATGAGGAATTGAAATTTAATGCAAAAGTATATGTCCAGTCTCAAAAGGGGTTTAGAAACCTCCTAAGAATCCAGAAAGCCATTATGGTTGATAATGTTGAAAATAAAACAATACAGCTTTCTGAATTGATTAGACGAGGAGAAGGAAACGTTCTCATAATGGATAAATATTCGCCTCAGTTCATGATTAACAACCCTGAAATAGTTCATCAATTAACTCATGCTTTTGATAGTATATATTATCAGGTTGACTTGTCTGAATACAAGGCAGAAAGAATTGACATTCGTGTATTGGAAGCTACAAAATTGTATTTTCATAAGCTGTACGACAATAAGAAGTTTCCGAGACCAATTCTAATCAGTGATTGCTATTATCTTGATAAGGATGATGCAAAGAATAAAATAATTCTCAATAAAATCGCTGAAGGAGCTGCACATGAACAAAGTGATGACCAGTATTTCAAAGATGTGGATGAACATTATGCAATCTTTGAGCAGTTGTTTGGGAATGACTGGAATGTGAAAGAGTTGTTTGATGAATGTTGTAAAAATACGGTAAAAATAGCTAATCACGCAACCGCTAAGATGGATGTCACAAAGAATTATATGCCCAAGTATGATATGACTCCAGAAGAAAAGCAGAAATATGGTACACCTCACAACATGTTTAATCAATTGCTTGAAGAGGGATTGCAAAGACTGGCACCTAAAGATAAAATAGACCAGTACAGAAAGCAAATGGAATACGAAAAGTATATTATTGAAAGCACAGATAATGTAGACTATTTGCTTGTTCAATACGATACATGCAATTGGGCCAGAAGGAACAATATTCTGGTAGGTTGTGGCCGTGGTTCAGCGGCTGGATCACTGTTATTGTATTTACTTGGAATCACATTGATAGACCCAATAAAATATGATTTAATTTTCGAACGATTCCTTCTTCCTGAGCGTGCAGGGCTATATCCGGCAGACACAACCATTATAGGAGAAGATATATCATCCTCAGATTATATGGAAATAACTCTTGAAGGAGGACAGACCATTAAAATAGATAAGGATGCTGAACTTATCGTTAAAAGAGAAGGACATGAAGAACCTATCAGAGTATATGCAGATGAATTAGAAGAGAACGATGACATTCTATTTGACAACAAAGACGTGGTGTTTACTTTAAATGAATTATAATTATGGTACTTACGGAAGAAATGAGCCAGGCTTTTCAATTAATCGAAAATTCAACTGAGTGTTTGTACATCACAGGAAAGGCTGGAACTGGTAAAACTACTTTTTTAAAGTACATAGTTGAAAACACTCATAAAAAAATCATTGTTGCGGCATCAACCGGAATAGCCGCTATCAATGCTGGTGGAGTGACGTTACATAGCTTGTTTAATATTCCGTTGAGCATTCAGAATCCTAACGATGGAATGAAGGGTAAAATATATGAGGACAAAATTCGCCTCTTTGAAATGCTGGATGCTTTAATCATTGACGAAATCAGTATGGTTCGTCCAGACATTCTTGATTATATTGATCGAAAGCTGAGATTGTACAGAATGACAGATTTGCCCTTTGGAGGCGTGCAAATTATCATGTTTGGTGATTTATACCAATTACCACCAGTTGTGAAGAGCGATGAAAAGAACGTTCTTCTGCAAATGTATCGTGGTGTATATTTCTTTTATGCTCATGTCTGGAGAGAATGCGGTTTTCGCATGATTGAATTAACTAACGTGTTCAGACAATCAGATGGTCGATTTGTGGAAATTCTAAATCATATTCGAGAATACAAATTAACTGCCAGAGATATAAATGATTTAGATGTAATACGCGACCGGAAAGAAGCACAAAACTACAATAATTCCCATATTCATATCTGCACACACAGAAGAGATGTTCAGAAAATAAACTCTGAAATGCTTGGGGAGCCTACCCATGTATTTATGGCAGATTTCAAAGATGAATTTCCGATTAGTTCCGCTCCATGTAATGAAAAATTGGAACTTAGAGTTGGCGCACGTGTAATGACGTTAATCAATGACCCCAATCATTTGTTTTGTAACGGTTCAATGGGAGAAGTTATTGACATTGATAATGAAGTGGTTAAAGTAAAACTTGACGATGGGAACCTTGTAGGAATTACCAAATTCAAATGGGTTGCTCATGAATATCAGACAAAGGATGATAAGATTGAAGTTATTGACAAAGGGAGTTGTATCCAGTTTCCGTTAACTTTAGCGTGGGCCATCACTATTCATAAAAGCCAAGGATTGACATTTGATAAAATCACTATACACACTAAAAGCGTGTTTGCCCCAGGGCAGTTGTATGTTGCGTTAAGTAGATGTACTTCCATGGAAGGAATTATATCTGAATCGTTTATCGATAAAAGACATATCATCCCTGACAACGAATTACTTGCATTTGAACGTGCCGTTAAAGCATGTAATAATATCTTCAATCGTAACACATATCGTTCATTAAGATTAAGATGAAAATCGTATCAATCAAGCATAAGCATACAAACAGTCCAATAAATGCGTTGGACTGTTTTGTAGATTCAGGCTATCTCAAAGGGGGGCATGGAAGTTTACCAGATGTTGACCAAGACTTTCAATCAGATAAACGTCAGGAAGTGAAGGAATACATTGAACGTAGATATAACCATGATGGTAAACAGCGTGTGTTTTCTGCTGGTACATTTACAACATTAAAAGTAAAGGCTGTGATTAAAGATGTCGCCAGGACTATGAGAATCAGTCCATCACTTGTCAACTATTTAACCGCAATTTTTGAAGATGACAAGTGTGATTACACAGGCATCTTCAAATTGGCAACTCAAAATAGAAAGGTAGCAAAATTCATTCATGACTATCCCGACCTATTTGAAGATATTCGTACACTAATGTTCCAGCCTCGTTCAAGTTCGGTTCACGCTTCAGCTCTATTGGTTACTCCTGATGAAATGGATGGAGAAGATGTAGAATGTTTTGATTTTGTACCAATCAAGAAAGTAGACGATATTTTGGTGTCAGAGGATGACGGATATTCACTGGATGAGCTTGGGTTACTGAAGAACGACTGTCTTGCAACCAAAGAATTGTCTAAATTACATGAAACAATTGACCTGGTGAACAAACACTATAATGCAAACATCACATTTGAAGATGTTGTAGAGAGCGATTTGAGTGATCCAAGAGTATATGAATTGCTGGGACAAGGATATACACAAAATGTTTTTCAGTTTTCTTCTAAAGGAATTACAAAATTCCTTGTGCAGATGAAACCCACATGTATTGGAGACCTGATTGCTGCAAATGCGCTATATCGTCCGGCAACACTTGAAAACGGTGCCACTGATGCTTATGTCAACTGTAAGAATGGATATGTAGCTCCTACTTATATGTGGGGGACATATAACGCTTTAAAGGAGACATACGCTCAGATGGTCTACCAGGAACAGATGGTCCAAATTGCACGAGAAGTGGGTGGACTATCGCTTGGTGAAGGTGTAAAGCTGGTGAAGTTTATCTCAAAAAAGAAGATTGATAAAATCAAAACATTTGAGACAAAATTTAAAGAAGGTGCAGAAAAGAATGGTTGTCCCAAAGAAGAAGCGGATAAGATTTGGTCAATGATTGAATCGGGGGGAACTTATCTGTTCAATAAATCACATGCAACTGCTTATGCTGTTACGAGTTATGTAGGAGCATGGCTAAAAGCAAATTACCCAACAGCTTTTTACACAGTTGCTCTTCAATGGGCCGATGAAAAAGAACTTGTACCGTTGATGTCGGAAATGGAATCATGTAGTTCAGCGCATGTGGTTGAACCAGATATTAATCATAGTGCAAATTCATTTTATACGGATTATGAAAACAATTCAATTTTCTGGTCATTGTCACGTATTAAAATGGTCGGCTCAAAAGCTGTCGATTGGATTATTAATGAAAGAAACAAGAATGGCGAATTTACCAGTGTGACAAACTTTATTCACAGAATATTTAAGTACAAATTGAAAAAATACCAATACTGGGACGATCCGGATAATGAAGAAGAGATTACAAGATGTCCGGTCAATGCCCGTCACGTATTGAATTTGATTTTGGCTGGATGTTTTGATAAAGTAGAGCACGCTGATTCAGTAATAGAAAGATATGCAATCATTGAAAAGGCAGCTTCAGAACTTGGATTTGAAATTAAATCTAAAGATTTCCCGGCTGATTTGATATGTAAGCATTATTTCTGGAGTCAGCAGCAGATTAAAGTGTCCGGTCTTGGCGCAATCGATTACAAACGCATATACGACAATTCCAGTATTAAGGATAGTATAAGAGGACGTGCCGCTTATTACAGTTTGAAAGATATTATTGATCCTGACAAAGATGGACGTAAAGCAGCTATCAGTGCTACAATCGTTGACATGGAAGAAAAGAAGTTCACAAGTAAAAAAACTGGAGAAGTAGAAGTGTTCTGTAAATTGATTCTTCAACAAAATAACGATATGTCGGAGTTGGTTATTTGGCCTGAAGAATACATGTCAGCAAGAGAAAAACTTATTAATGCAAAAAATAAATTGATAGTATGTATGGCAAGTATAAAATATAGCGAATATACCGGCCAAAACAATCTTCAACTTACAAAAAATAATTTTATTGAAATATTATGAAACCGAAAATTATTTGTATCGTAGGTCCTTCAGGAAGTGGAAAAACAACATTGACAAATAACATTCCAGCGTCTATTGTACCAGTGCTTGTTTCATATACAACAAGACCGAAAAGAGAAAATGAGACGGATGGCAAAGAACATTATTTCGTAGATGAATCGCAAATGCCGGATAAATCGCAAATGCTGGCTTATACCAAATTCGGTGGTTATCACTACTGGACATCTATTTCCCAGGTTGAAGAATATGAAGCGTGTGTGTATGTAATTGACGAAAAGGGATTGATGAATTTGATGGAAAATTATGATAATAAATTCGACATCAGGTCAATTAAAATTAAATGTTCACATGACACTTTAAAATCAAGAGTGGATGAGACAAGAATCAAAAGAGATAAATGCAGAGTAATAATTGATGATGAAGCCTATGACGCAATTATCACAAACGATGGCTCATTGGAAGAATTTCTTAATACTGGTATTCAAACAATTAAAAACTTATTGTAATTATGGCACCAAAAGAAGAAAATCCTATAATTGTAGCATTTACATTAGATTTTGAAACCGGAGATCTAAAATGCCAAACCAGTGCATGTACACAGATTTCAATACACGCTACAAGGCTTGATACGTTTGAAAAATTAGGCACATACACCAGTTATATTTACCCATATAATCAGAAAAACATCGATGGTGTAGGAAAGAAACGTAAAGTATTGAAAAGCAAATATGATGAGCCTGAAGAAACACCGATGGTATATTCGCAAAAAGCACTGGAATACTCTGCAATCAGTATGGATATGTTGTATTCACAGGGCCGGCCAATTGAAGAAGTTGCCAATGATGTTCTCCAATTTATCATTGATATGACTCCTAAATGTGGCAAGAATATGAAACCTTTCCTTATTGGTCAGAATATTGGATTTGACGAAGGATTCTTCTGTCAAATGATGGAATATGCAGGTCTTATGGGGGAAGTGAAGAAGTATCTTAGAGGGCATGAAGATTTCTATGGACATTGGCATCCGTTGTGTCTTGATACAATTCTGTTAGGACAACTTGCTTTATGTCACCTTCCAAATGTTAATTCATATAAGCTGGAAATCATGTGCGAAAATCTTGGAATAGAGTTGGATGACGCGCATGATGCAGACGCAGATGTATCAGCAACAACCAATGTAACGGCTGTTCTTACACAGAGAATGAGAAATACTGGTGGGGATTTTGATTCAGAAAATACATTAGCTGTGTCGAAAGCAGAAAAAAGTAGAAAACATTTTAAAATCTAACGCTAATATTATGGAAGAACCAATCATTATGCCCGATGTTAAAGAGGCAGAAGTCAAATTTAAAATTGTGTCTGATAGAAGTGTCATGAATGTGGTTAATGCAGAATCCAAAGAAGTATTAATAGAGATTTCCGGATATGACCTTCAAATCAACTTCAATATGCAATACTTAAAATCATTAGAAGATATTGATGCTGCATGTGACGGTATTGCCAAATTGTTCCGTGATACTATAATGGAAAAGTTACTGGAATATCGAAAACAAAAATGACACTTTCTTTCTATTCGTAAATGAAACTAAGGCACTGCAATTATGTAGTGCCTTTTTAATAAATCGCGTAATGGGAGAAACAAAATTAACTAAAGAAGAAGTCCTTTTCTGTGAATTATACGCCAATGGTGACGCTCCGTTCTCAGGAAACGCAACTAAATGTTATGCAGAAGCGTTTAATTCCCCTCCTGGCAATATAAGCAGTAAAGCCTTGCGCTTACTTTCTAAGCCGGAGATTCAGGAATATCTTGAAGAGCTGGACAAATTGACATACGAGGAGGCCAAGTACATGAAAAAATTCCTTACTAAGAATCTCGTATCAATTGTAGAGGAGTGTTCTACACAAACGTTCTGCAATAAAAAAGGACAAACAATTTCACCGGCACCGCTTAGAAGCGTAGCTGTAAGTGCATCAAAAGCCCTGATGGAAATGTATCCAGTCAAAGAGGCTCAAAAATTGAGTATAGATGGAGGTGGTGATGGAGGCATCACATTCAACGTAATCATGCCAGAACCACTAAAAAAAGAAGATAAATGATTGAATATGTACCCAGCATCATTAGTGCCGTCGGAGTTATTATCGCCGCTTATTTCTCATACAATCAATACACAAAGAACAAGCTCACAGACATGAAGATTGAGCAGTTCAAAAAAGATGAAGAAATTAAAAGCCTAAGAAGGGCAGATAATTCTTCAATTGTGTTTGGAGAGCTATGGGAAATCTTACACACCTTAAATGCCGATCGTGTGTACATTGTACAACCACATCCACTTGGACATGAAAGCTATGTGTCTATTTATTTTGAAGTAAAACGCAAAGGTATTGAGCCAATGAAGCCACACCTTCAAAATATAGATATATCTGAGATTGCAAAATTTGTCAGTGGCTTGGTCAAAAATCTTTTTATGTACGTTACCGATATAGACTCACAAATAGGCGATAAATATGCCAAATCTATTTTGTCATCTTATGGTTGTCAGGCAGCAATCATCAAACGAATGAATGATAATAAAAACGATTGGGTAGGAAGTATATTTTGTGAATTTACACATCCAATTGAAATACCGGCAGAAGAGGCTCAACAAATCATGCACAAAGCTGCCATCAATATACAATACATATTGCCAGAATACAAATGATGAAACCCGGAGAATCTATTTTGATATTACCTTCAGTGGCATTGCAAAAAATGAAAATGGAACAGCTTGCCGGAATGAAGGCTCAAGTAATTGAAATTGTTGAATCTAACAATGTAATTAAAGGATGTTGGGTAAAACTTCCGGTTCCATATCTGGGGGAATACGAATGGTTTATCCCATATAATTCATTTGCACTATGAAATTAAGATTAAGAAGAATTGCCTTACGTGATACGTACGCTATAGGCAAATTAGAAGTTTACAAAGACGGTCAATGGACATATCTGTGTGACACTCTTGAAGATACCGTCAGAGACAAAAACAAAAATGGAGTATTTGATAATGGGGAAACAAAAATAGCTGGTAAATCAGCTATTCCTTATGGCACATACAAAATAACGATGGATGTCCAGTCTCCCAAGTATTCTAACTACTCTAAATATGCTTTTGCCAGAAAATACCAGGCTTATATGCCGAGACTGGTTAATGTACCTCATTTTGACGGTATTCTGATACATCCTGGTAATTCTGACAAAGACACAGAAGGGTGTATATTGGTTGGCAGAAACAAAGTTGTGGGAAAAGTGCTTGATTCACAATCAATTTGGTGTAGTCTGATGGAATACTATTTCTGGCCGGCTAAAAAAACAAAAGAGGAAATTACAATTGAAATAGTATGAAAAAATCTGTTTTATTTATAATTGCCTTTATACTGGGATGTTTCTCATCCCAGTTATTTAGGCATTTTTTATACAATGGTTCACCAAAGGTAGAGCCTATTGTGACACGGGATACGTTATATGATACAATACCATATTTAATGCCTGTTCCGTATGATAGTGTTGTTGTTCAATATGTCAAGGTTCCGCTCCCTGTTGGACCGGAAATCAAAGACACAATTGTGCATTCTGGAGATTCAATTCAAGTGGTTGTTCCAATTACACAAAAAGAATATAAAGATTCATTGTATCAAGCATGGGTCAGCGGATATTCGCCAAAATTGGATAGCATACATATATTCCAAGCTACAACTACTCAAACAATCTATCAACCTATTGTAACAAAATCAAATAACAGATGGGGATTGGGGGTACAAGTAGGCATAGGAACTAACTTCAAACAAATATCACCGTTTATAGGAATCGGAATCTCATATAATATTTTAACATGGTAAATTTTCAGTGAAATAATAAACACTTAAAGATTACCCAGTCTATTCTTCAATGAAACTTAAATACATTGCAGTATGGAATTATACATTAAAGACAGAATTTATTTTCCACAATTGCTACCTCAGCAAGGAAACTTCATGGAGTTCAATTTGAAGCGTGAAATCATGAAGAAAGTGAGAATCACGGAGAAGGAAAAAGAAGAATTTAAGATTGTGGAAGATCGCGAACATGGACGTATTACATGGGATAGTGAAAAAGACCTTGCTACTCCATTGCATGTTGATTTTACACAGCAGGAAATTGATTACATTCGGAAAGGATGTGAACAATATACAGAGTCTGAGGCACCGGCTCCAGATGATTTTTGGGTATTGATTGAAAAAGTGTATAACCAGGAATCATAAAACCACTTCTTGCTTCCGCATTTATATATATTGGCCGCAACTCCATTGGGGTTGCGGTTTTATTTTTATCTGATTAAATTTTAAACTAATGAAAACTCAAGCCACTATTCTTTACTGAAAACTAATAAATAACTGATATGATAGACAATAGTACAAGTTGCAGAGCACTTGGATTTCTTGTTTGGTTCCGAAAATTCTATAATGGAACATGCTCTGATACATTTATGCAAATGGCTCAAAAATATGGACAATGTAATTATGGAACAGTAAGAACTTATTTGATTGAGCTTGAAAAGAATGGATATGTACAAGTTGAAAATCGTGGCAAAAGAACACAGCGATTTATTGTTAACGAGGATAAATATAAAGAATATGTGTATTAATGGCAGGGTTGGTTGCACCTAAAAATATCGTTATCAATTTTGCCCCCTCAGCCAGACAGTACGAATTATGGAAACTTCTACAGCCAAATTATTGCCCTCATTGCGGTGGAAACATTATCCAGATTCCCACTGGAGTGGATAGGGATGGGAACCCCATATACAAACCGCAATGCGCTCAATGCGGTTCATTTGATCTTCCACAGATTATTTTGGGTGGTGGAGCAGCCGGAGGTGGTAAAAGCTATCTCGGAAGTTGTTGGATTGTAAGCAATTGTATGAGATTTCCTGACCTACGTGCAGTAATTGCTCGTAAAACCATCAAATCTTTGAAAGGCTCAACATTCAAAACCATGAAAGGTGTTCTAAAGGAATGGGGGTTAAAAGAATATGTTAATTATAAAATCAATAACCTGGAGGGTATTCTAACGTTCTGGAATGGTTCTGAAGTAACGCTGGCCGAATTGGAAGATCAGCCTTCAGACCCCGATTTCCAGCGTCTCGGTTCAAATGAATGGACTATCGGAATGGTTGACGAAGCATCAGAGGTTTCCGAAAGAGCAATTGAAGTATTGTTTTCACGTTTGCGTTATAATTTAGTAGATACTTTTAAAATCCCAAGGCTTCTAATGACCACTAACCCATGCGTAACATGGATTCGTGACAGGTTTGTCCAGGATAAAGACGGTAATCCTGCTATTTTAAAAGAAGGAGAAGCGTATGTTCCATTTTCTGTTTTTGACAATCCAAATAAAGACTTTGTAGCCACTTATAGAGCGGCACTGGATAAGATTACCGATAAGGCAACAAAAGAGCGTCTGCTGTACGGAAACTGGGATTTTGTGGACACCAATGAAGCGGCGGCATATTGGGAATTTGACGGAGATAAACATTTATTTTCTAACTTAAAAGAAAAGACATACGATCCGCTTAAACCGATTATACTTTGTGTCGACTTCAACGTAATGCCATATATGTCTTGCCTTGCATTCCAAGTGGACTATGAACACAAAAAGGTCTATGTCCTGGAGGAGATTCTTGGCACACCGGAAAATAAAGAAAATAATACCCCACAATTTTCAGAGAAGATTAGAAAGAAATACTTAAACGAACAGCACAGTGGAGGACTATTCGTAACTGGAGACCCTGCTGGTGCAGCTCGTTCTACACAGACAAAAGATGGAGAAAACAATTATACGATTATGTTGTCTGCATTGAACCCGAATTTAAAAGCTACTCTGAAATTGTTGAAAAAGCAGCCGCCCCAAAAAACCCGTCTTGAATATATTAATAGTCTTTTCAACGGGTATGAAGGATGGCAGATATTAATTGATATGCGTTGTCGTAGATTTACGGAAGATTTGATTTATCAAAAAAAGAACGAGGATGGAACAAAATCAAAAGCAAAGGTAACAGACCCAAAGTTAAAAGTTAAATACGAACGATATGGGCACCTTTCTGACTGTTTTGATTATTTCCTTTGTCTATTCTTGAATGAGCCTTGGAACAAGTTTAATTCCAAATCTACCGGTGTTACGACAACTAATAATACAGCAATGTACGAATCATTTATCGAATATTAAAATGTATCATAGATTTTTAAATAACAACGATTATCTGAGTGTCATCACTGAAGATGGTTTACAGCAATTGAGCAGGAATAAAGAATATACAATAGCGCAAGCCGAGGAAGATGCGGAGACGTCTATCGTAGAATATCTGACAGACAATTACGAAATTGAAAAAGAACTTATGAAGGGCAAATGTCTGAGAGAATACAATCAAATGATTGCCTATCCTGCTGGAGCGCATTTCTATAGAGATGGAAAGATTTGTGAAACATTAAGGGCCGTGTCGAGTGCGAAGGCACCCAGCAAAAAAGAATACTGGAAAGAACTTCTTGAGTATGATGAACGTAAATTTACAAATGCAATTCCTTATCTTCAGCTTAGAAACTGGAAGCCAGGCGATATAGTGAAGTTTTCAAATTCAGTTTACGAGTGTCTGGAATATAACGGAATTGACTTTAATGACATCCGAATCCCAGGTGTAAAAGGATGGGCCATGGTTGACAATGTTTCTGAATGGATTGCCAACTTCGACTATAAGGTCTGGGATGTGGTTCAATATGACGGTAATTTCTATACGTTGCTGAACAAAGAAGCATTGGATTTAACGGTAAACCCATACGAATCTGACAATTGGGGGATGATCGGGGAATATGACTCGACTTATAAATATGAATTAAGTGAGACAGAATTTGTGGTTTACGATGGAGCGGTATTTTATCCGATTATTAAGCCTACAGCTGATGAATTAAAGGAAGGGTACAATTACAGACTTCATGACCCAAGAAATCCAAATATAAAAAAACACTTGGTACGCCTTGCGTTGTATGAATTGCACAAGCGCATTTCACCAAACAATATAAGCTCTTCCAGAGTTGCTGATTATGAATCATCAATCTTATGGTTGAGGGATGCAAATCGATGTAAAATAAATCCTCAAATCCCACGTAAACTTGATGAAAGCAACAAGCCGGTTGCTGAATATGCGATAGCAACCTTTATGAGAGATTATGATCCTAATAAAAACCCTTGGCAAATATAATTTATACTCTGTGATTGTGTACTGCTTTGTTTAAACTTGCAGGAGGCCGTTGTGAAAACGTCCTCCTGTTTTTATTGTTTTGTTATATTCCGGCTTTCATAAATACTTGGGTCAACATTTCACGATTGTGGATACTTTCGCCATTATAATAATGTTTCTGAATCATTTCGACACTGGTTCCGGCAGCATTGGAAATATATGACAATGGAAGTCCATTGTTGACAGCTATTGTTATTGCGGTATGACGAAATACATACGAATATAAATCAAAACCAGTGTCCAGTTCTTTTCCAACTTCCTTCAACCATATATTCAGACGCTCTCTAAATTTTTTATAGGTGTAGTCTTTTGTAATGTGTCTCTTTTCATCTTCATCGTTCATTATAGGGAAAATATACCCATCTTTAGATTGCCCTTTATATTTATCAATAATGCTACGTACAATAGGGGTAATCGGAACTTCCACTGTACGATGTGTTTTCTTACGTTTGATACGCAATGTATTGTTTTTAGTAATATCTCTTAACTTAGTCTTAATAACATCACATGGTGCAAAAAATGTATGAAGCATGAACACACAGAAATCGTGATATAACTCTACTTTTTTTCGATTGCTATATGTAGGTGAAATATACTCCAAATCCATATTTAAAAATTTGCGTAATTGTTCATCAGTAAGCACATCCGGATGTTTGTCGGAAACCACATATCTATCAGGGTCATACTCATTAAAACAAAATGTTCCTATTTGCGATATGTTAAACATAACATCCCGGTCCTTGTGTGCCCTGCCCAGTAATGCTCGAAATACTTTAGCTATACGCTTATATCCTTTTCGTTTTGCAAAAATAAATGCAATTGACACCATGGTATTAAAATCTATTGTAGAAAACGCCATAGAACTAAAACCTGGAAGATCAGACCTGCATCTCAAAAGTAACTTATAGTATTGTTCAAAATTACACCCTTGTTTTGCCCTTTCTCTTACAATCACTGTTTCCAAGAATTTTTCTACTGAATTTCTATAGTCATTGACGCTTAACGACTCATTCAATTCAGAAGGCTTTATACTACAATAGGCTTCTTTGGTCTTGAAATAATCTGCAATTTGTTTTACACTAAGTTCTGGATGCTCTTGAATCAGCTTCCAGTAGATGTCTTTAAATTCTTCCAGGATTTTGTTATTGTCTGCATAAGAGACCGCGTAAGAAGAGAAACGTTCTTTGTCTTTAATCCAATGCTTTTCTAAATTTGGATTACCTTTTAATAAATGGCCAACACGTTTATAGCACCGGGACTTGTTTTCAGATATACGCAAAACCAGTACACCATCCAGCACAATGAATTTAAGTTTCACCATAATCTTATTCATTTGAAGTTAAAACAGAAGATGATGAATTTCAAAAGTCGATTTGTACAATTTAAAGTGTACACTTTTGTACAACCTTTCGATTAAACCTTTAAATTTATACACTTATATATTTTCGACTTAACATATTCAGTGCTATGTTATAGCTCAATTAATCAGCTGATTTTTAATGATTTATTCATTAAAATATTTTATAACAGCTTAAAGAAAAACCCACCACCAAATCTATTGGAAGTGGGTTGGCGGTGCGGACGGGACGCACCACTGTATCTCTTATATAGCCCTTATAATCAGCTGTTTAAGCTAAATTTAAAAGGTATATTATACAAATTTTGTACACTTCTCATTGAATCTCCTCTGAAATTCTGATGCAAAGATATAACAAAAAATTTAGAATGCAAGCGTTTTAATGAAAAAGATTTTCAGTCATTTACAAGAAATACTTATAAAATTCGACTTAATATAATATAAGTGCCTAATATACAGACACCAACAAAATACACACTCCTGAAAAAATATTTTTCAAAAATAATAAGCCCCGGCCTGAGTAGCAGCAGGCCAGGGCAAGTTAGCAACAATTCATACGATGCAATGTCACTGAAATCAAAATAACAGTGTCCTCATAATTCTTCCAATTATCCCTCCAAGAATGGAAACAGCAAAATCAATCCAATCAAATCCATTGCCTTTTACCCAACCAAATATTCCACCCTTTTTGCCATTCCACATCCAATCTTTTAATTCTATTGCTCCAGAAATTCCTATAACAGCGTCGAAGCTCATAACAAGACCAACAACAAACAATACTACAAAATGATATGGCCGATTGCTTTCTACGAACCACCTGAATTTAAAAAATTCAATAATCTTTTCTTTCATTGCTTATACAATTTTATTAAGAATAGAAAGATTTACCTAAATATGTTCTAAACAAAAAGGGCTGTATCACTACAGTCCCAATTCCTTAGAATGACAAATCCTACATCAAATTACCAATATATCAATATACTTACATTGTTAGCTCCTCCATTGTGCATATCGCTTTCTGGAAGATAAGTAATCAAGATTGCTTTCGTGTTTATATGCTTCTTTTTCAAAAGAAATATTCTTATAAGCATTCTTATTTACCAACAATCTAATTAGCCATTCAATTAGATATAAGATATAGAAGCCCACATATCCCAATTCCTTCATTTGAGCGGTATGAATCTGTTCGTGGTTTATTACAACCTCACTTAGAACACCTCCTTTCCTGATGAATATTACACCAAATAAGTTAATCGCCAAAAAGCCTGGAAATGGGATAAGTGAGTTTTCTATAATCTTCATTGTTGATTTGTGTTTATTTGCGGAGGGTGAAGGATTCGAACCTCCGGTACGTTTCCGTACGCCTCGTTAGCAATGAGGTGCATTCGGCCACTCTGCCAACCCTCCAGATACTGAACGTGGTGAACCGTTCAGTAATAAATGAATAAGAAGAGCCTCTACTTTGGTGGGGCTTTATCGTATTTAAGTGTGGTTGCGGAATCCGGATTCGAACCGGAGACCTTCAGGTAATGAGCCTGACGAGCTAACCACTGCTCTATTCCGCGATGTTGATGATTTATTCATATATGAATAGACTATCAAACGACCAAATGGGTTAAAAACCCATCAATTTTATTCTTTAAATTGTTTTTGCATGTCTATGTTCAACGCCATATCCAAACAATAGAAAATCTCCCTTAACCGGATCATGAGGAAACCAACATTTAAACAATTGCGTAATTTCAATAGCTGTTTTCATATCAGCGCACTTACGTTTTGTTAACCCCAGCTCAATCGCTATCCTATGCACATGTGTATCAAGAGGAATAATCAGATATTCTGGATTTAATTTCACCCAAAGGCCCATATCTACAGGACTACCTCGTCTAACCATCCATCTTAAAAACATACATATTCTTTTACAAGCAGAACCTTTGCTATAATCTGGGATGCCTTTAATGCCTTGAAAATAATTTGTAATAGCTTGTACTGGATTTACTAAGCCTTCAGCGATTATCATATCTTCCATACTATCATAATCACTATAAAGCCTTCTTAAACGCTCTCCCAGAAGGTATAAATCATGGTAAGATAGAAAGCGATATATTTTGCAATGGTTGTTGGCATATTTGCTATATTCACCGCGCATAATCCACTGATAAGGGTTATGGCAAAATTCTTGGTCTAACCGTTCTGCTGTTTTGATTATCGCATTGCGGTTTCCAAAAGAAATCCAAGAAGTAATAAAACCACTAATCTCTGCTTGGACACCAACGTATCTTCGTGGGAATTGTACTGGATCATCCTGCACGAATTTGGAAGATTCATAAACTTTGCCAACAGACAAAACAAACAACTCTAATTGCATTAATTTCCAATAATTAAGCTCATCTGCCAATATTGGGACATATCGTATTGCCATCACTTTAAAAATTTATTATCTAAATGTTTGTGCTTTATCAACCAATGAATCATTGACACACAACATTCTATTGGGTTATCTTCTATATGTGTGCCAACCAAGCAATCAGCAGTGCCTCTTCTAATAGAAAGATTATACCCTAATTTATGTTTTATTAATTCTGGATGATGTGATTTGAACCCAGGCTTTGGGTCTGGCACTTCTACTGGAAGCATCTCAATGAGACGCGAAAGGCTCCATGCTGGAATTATATCACGGTTCATGCGTGCAGCAAACCAATGTTCTGAATCAATATCTTGCGTTAATGAATGAAGATAGTAATCTCCAGCTTCAGGCAATTGACTTTTTCAAGATACATATCTGCTGTACCTGGCTTTACCCCACACGCGAGCAATCGTTGTGATTGTTCGTAGGTAGTTGCAATATTATTAATAAATTTCATACTATTTATTTTAAATATGAGTGTTAGATGCTATTAAAACACATTAAGTTTGTAAAACAAGGCGTTTTACAAACTTAAAAAGGTGTATGTCTAATAACCCCATAATATTATACTTTTATAATTTTATGGACATCAAAAGACCAGATTTTACGTTCATGTCCAGGTTTGCCATTTTTATTAATTGGTTTTCATTTATATTCAAAACGATCCAAGAATATATCCCCCTGTATATCGGTAATATAACCCTGCTTGTCATTAATTTGGATTTTATCCCCAATTTTAAATGGAGCATGTTCAATGCAATATTCATTTTCTAATTTATTTATCTGATTGTGAATCTCATCAATCATAGCACGCTTTTCCTCTATTTTACGCCGGTAAACTTTCTTTTCCATAATCAAATTTTTATATATTTAAACCCAAAACATATTCTCACCATATATCTTTGAAAGATATTGATAGGCTTATATACAGCAATATTAGTTCTTGTAGCTTCATGCACTAAATATGCAATTGGCTTTTCAGGCGTTTGAATATACGATTCCATAACTATACAAATTATAAAACAACCTCCCAATCGACTGCAAATATGTCTACAATAGAAGGGACCCATGAGTCTGCCCGACCTGATTTGGTATTATATATCAAACACTGAGATGTATAATCAATACATTTTGCTCCTCGCATAATCAAATCTTTTGCCTGTTGCGGTAAAGACTGCATGTGTGGAATACTCACTTCTGTGATGTGTGCCGGCACTTGTTTGATGACACACAATCCAGTTCCATTCCATATACGTCTGCGCAAAACAAAACCAGCCTCAAGAAGTCCCATTGCGGTACCAAAATTGAAACTGTAATGTTCAAACGCTTGTTCTTGCCCCTGCATTATATCAAGTCTTATTTTTAACGCCTGTATATATGCACACATGATATTGTATTGTGCTTTAAGCAAAGAACTGATTGCTGGACTAAGTGCTGTAAACTTGTCTGAGCACAAAAACGCATTAAGTTTATCGGCCTTATCAGTCAGTTCCTTCAACTCAATTACCATGCGATCCTCCGGTGTTTCAGCTACCAAATATTCTTTCTCAAAAACGTCCTTTGGAAACCAGCTTTCGCACCCATCCTCACCTACAACCTTGTACCCATCCTCACGATTCATTGATCGTGGTACCACATCGTCTTTCAAATATACAATGCCATCAATACGCCACGCTGGGGTGGCACTCACGGTTTTAGTTCCAATGTACTTTTTCATTACTTTATGGTTTTAATAAATTCTTTGTTCAAATAATTATTCTGGATTAACCATTCCAGCATTTCAACGCACGCTTCAATTAATTCCGCTTCTCTTACAGTAAATACACCATAAATCCGTTCATCATCTAACAATTTGCATTCTTGTTCTGGAAAGCTAAGTTGCCATTGGTTTACTTCAGCCTCTCGTAAACAAGAAATTTTGTCAGGCATTAATTCAAACAACCTCCCAACACTCCATGCTGGCACATCCTGTCCCCAAAGTACATCAAATACTTCTTCTCCTGTCATTGGTGTACCATCTGGACGTTTGTGAAATGGGCTTTTTAATTTTGCAATCCTTTCTGGAGTCCAAAATTTACCCCTCAAAGTAGGCGATTTAGTTTCAAGCTCCCATTCCAGTTGCTTAACTCTGCTATTTGTATGGTGATAAACCATATCAGCAGTTTCAGACTTTAATCCTAAAGCCAGTAATCTTTGAGCCTGATCTCTGGAAGTTGCTATTTGTGACTTAAATTCCATACTATTCATCCTCCTTTCGGTAAATCTTTAAAACTTTCACATGATGCGTATTCTTATTAGATTTTTGTGCAGCTTCCATTGCTGCCTCATGAGAAGCCTGTCGCATCATTTCAATATTGAATTGACGATCAGCTTCTTCGAAATCCTTCTTAAATCTGTTTCCTGGCACATAGGTAGTGTCAATTAACACTATCATTACATAAATTAATGTATCTATCATTTCTTATTGTATTATATATAATGTTATTGTGTCCACAAATGCTCTTTACACATTATCTTATTTCCCCATATTTTTCGCTCTCTTTAATTATCAGTGGCTCTTCTTCACTTAATTTACCGAGAATCATATTTAAAATATTGGCCTGAGACTGACTCATTGCTAATGGTGAAAAAGTACCATCATCATTTTTCACCATTATAACCATTGTTCCTGATGCTAAATCTTCCATTATCGCTCTCTTTTTAGGTGTCCATAAACTAATTACTGCTTTCTACGGATATACCCAATGTTCATGCCCTTATTATAATTCTGTTTGTTAATATGCAGAAATTCTACAAATTCAGTTGTCATAAGCTGAATTGTGTCAACTAACCATGCAATTACCAGCATAATAATAATAGCCAACCACATTAATGGATGATAAAAACGATATTTTCCATATAAACCAATATTACCATATTCATCAGTATATTCTGAAACTTTTAATGCTCCAACAAAATACATCAAAATTGGCAATGGCTTCATGCTCTTCTTTATAAGACTTCCATACTTGTATATCATAATATTAGCACACAACCAAACACATTTTCTACTTCTTGAATTGTATATTGGTGTTCTACAAATACTTTTTTGAACTGTTTACCAATATCGTGGTTCGATTTAAGAACCTCAATTATATCTTCTTTAGTACCGTTTTCAACAAGAACTAAGCTCTTGCATCCAGCACGCTTGTCATCTGGGCTATATGGAACACCAAATCCAAAATAGTCAGTTTCTCCCATTTGAAAGTGAAAAAATTTACAACGGTCTGTAAACTGATACAGAAAATCGATATTGTTAAATTTTTCAATTTCATCAGAAGAAAACAAACCATTTACGACATGTGGGGAATGTCCTATATGTCCCATAGTTCCAAAATACATGACTCGTTTTTCCATTTCTACACCTTTGACGGTTTAAACTTATTATAAAAATCATTTTTCTCACGGACAAAATATTCTTCTCCGTTGCTATAACAGATTCCGTCAATCCATTCCCTTGTAGTTGGGTCTTTCATCCGGACTTGTCCTACAACAGAATACTTTTTATCATGAGGATAACCGCTGGTACTTTCTTTACAAATATGTTCTACAACGGTACCATTAGCAAATTCTACAACATTTTCTTTTAAGTTTTCCATAACTATTGATTTATTGATTAATGTTTATTTTTCAATCTCATATTGCTGATTATTAATTGGGGGCATACGGTCAAGCAAAGAAGATGAAACTTCAATGCCATATCTGTCTCCATGCTTTACAGGAATCCAATTCCAGTACACCCCACTTTCTGCGTGATATACCGGTATTCCATAATCAGCAAGAACCTTCCCATCAATGCCTTTGAACTTATCTTTCCATTTCTTTATAAATTCTTTTGACGCTTTTAATCGCTTGTTTGGCTTAAAGTATGTACGCCCATTTGCAGTATATGGAACTACATTTTTAGGTCCTAATAAATCTGCAAACCTCCATGTATCTTCAGCCCATATACAAGTTATTCCAAAACACCAATAATATCCGAAATTAATGGGTCTAATACCTGTAAACTCTTCAACCATCGAGAAAACCTCATTTTTCTCACGTTCAGCTTGGTCATAGAAATTTTTAAATATGACTTCCAGCTCTGTATTGGTTTTTGCTACAATTATCATAATTTGTTATTTTACAATTCTTAATTCTGTAAGCACTTTCATTTTGGGAAAATCATACCAATTTTCAATATTGTTACTGTCCACCGGTTTACCATGTTCAAAAGTTCCAATTGTTATATGAGGTATTTTGTTGTAACAAATATGAGGTATGACTGGCGTATCCACAATTTGAAATGCCATTGTTTTTTCGGATATTCCTATCTTACCGACATTGACCTCAAACATGATTTTATTGTTATTTAAAAGAAAATCCAATCGTCGTTTTATCATCACAGATTTTACATCATTTAGATTGTATTGTGCACAATGTAACAACGTACAATGCTCTAAATAAACCCTTCCAATATTATCAAACTTCTCATGCCATTTACTATGAGCATAAGACAAATATTCATATATCTGCTTTCGACATTCGGGCATAATAAACAATCCATAATATTGCCATTTTTTATTATCCTGTTCATCTTGCGTTTCCATTATGTAATTATTAACTGCTTCATCACAATACATTCCATCGCATCCACGCCCAGGACAATGATCAATCTCTTCTCTTACATAAGGACAAAACTCACACAAACCGTCATCCAGCTTGTTTCTAATTTCTGTGTAATAATCTTCCATGTTATTTACGCTAACTGTTTACATAATGATTCACACAGTACCTTAGCCATATTGACCTCAACTGCGTTTCCGATAAATTTCTTTTGTTCCGCTTGCGTTCCTACAAGAACGTAATCTTCAGGAAATCCCATTATTTTCTTTAATTCAGGTATTTTAAGCATACGCATTTTTATGTCTACAATGCCATATAAAGACATAAATTCTTTAATTTTTCGCAATGGGTCTGAATCATCTTGATAAATCAAATATTCCAATCCGTGATTACTGGGAACAATAAAGTCTGGCAGCGTAGAATCAAAAGTCGTTTCGATTAAATATGGAGGACGCTTATCCATTCTTGCAATAAGCGTAAAACAAGGATCATCAATAGAACTTCCTGCACTTGCAAACTGAGGGTTCATCAAGTAATGCCATTTACGATTCGCTGTAATAGTTGGTGATGGTTTGTTAATATCCCTACCAACATTATTAAACGAAGTATTCATAATCCATGGCTGACAACTTACCACATTGTATTTAGGAACTGTAGTAACAGCTCCAACAGGCTCGTCAATTGATTTGGCTGTTCCAGTACCGAATTGAGCGTCGATAAATACTGGGTTGACAACAGCACATCTATCTTTTGTTGTAAGAGTTGGTGATGGTTCACTTATTTCTCTGACATAACCTTTTCCGTAATGCACCGAAATAAAAGTGTGGTGATCTTTGGTTGTAATTGTTCCAGCCGGCTGTTCTACGCTTATATTTTTGCTATCCGGATCTCCACTATACGCCTTTGATAGAAAGTTGATATGAGCGATTCCTAAACGGTTCTGAGTGGCAACTGTGGGACATGGTTCTTCTAAACTTGGAGCAATATATTTCCCATTCCTGTTCATCGAGTTATACTTAACCAGGAAAGCATCTTTTCCTCCAGCTACGAACTTTATAAGCCCTGCATATATACGATTCAATGTTGCGTCTACAAGCGGTTTCTTGCGACCGAAAATACTCTTTCCTACATCATCCAAATCGAGTACGTCTTTGACAGGTTTCCATTTCTTCTGTCCTTTGGAAGGAGTTTTAGAATAAGTTGCAGTGGGAAATACGATAGGCAAATTGCCTTTTGCGAAAATTCCAAAAAATCTTTTTCTGGTAGTTCTGGCTCCAAAATCAGCAGCGTTCAGAATTTTATGGTCAAAACGGTATCCATATTGTTGTACATGGGATACCCACTTTAAATATGAATTACCCTTATCTTTACTGAGAGGCTTTCCGTTTTCATCCAAATCACCCCAGCTCATAAACTCTTCAACATTCTCTATTTGAATGTAATCTGGGTTGATTGCTTCTATATATCGGAATAAGTGTTCTGCCAACGTTCTACTGTCAGCATCACGAGGCTGACCACCTTTTGCTTTACTAAAATTGGTACATTCCAACGATGCCCATAATACAACCAAAGCATCTGGATATTCTTTGCGACACCTCTCTAAGTGTACAATCAATGGCGAAAGTTCTAATGTACGAATATCTTCAGTGAAATGTAACGCATCTGGATGGTTTGATGCGTGCGATGCAATTGCATTAGCATCATGGTTTACACACGCTATAACTTTAGCGCATTGTTGATTATTTATTCTTGCGGAGTTAACACCTGTTGATGTGCCTCCAGCCCCACAGAATAAATCGATGTACAATAATTTGATCATGAAGTTGTTTCATAAGGCTCAAAAATTAAGATGATGTATTTCAATTTGTGTAAAATCTATTTTCTTCCAAAATCCGCTGGGGTCTCTCCCCATCTTCTATTGTCCCAATGTCTTATTTCAATTGTGTCTACATCCGCTGACAATACTCTTAAAAATAGCTCTGCCTTTTTAAGTTCCGGATTTGATTTATTAGAAGCGGTTGACTTGTTAAGAAACCACGATATTGCAGTTTGTGAATCTGTATAGATAACGCGAGGCTGATAATCATTTTCAATGATATACTTGACAGCTTCTACCACTGCTAAAAATTCTCCAATGTTAACAGTCTGGTTTCCAAGGTTCTTATAGAATATTTGTTTTCCTGTAATAAGGTCAATACCTTGGTATTCTGTTATCATATTTTTAGTAGAGTGAGCAGCGTCAGTTGCTATACCCTCTTTAGGCCGCCTCATATCTTCTTATATTTTTTGAAACGGTCCATATCCATTAACGTCATGATTTTTTCAGCAGCCTTTTCAAAATCCTCAACTACCTGGATAATATCTTTTACGTCAATGCGTTTTTCCAAAACAGACTTACAAGCAGAAAATGATTTGACTGATTCCTTTCGTCCGTTGAACGGGTCAAACCGAATCACTTTGTTTCCAAACTTCACTTCTACCAAATATACATTGTTTTTAATATACGTTGTCTCTACAGTAGCCTTAAACTGTACCGGCTCAGCTGCGATCACCACATATCCGTTTTTGTCAGTCATTGGAATTAAAGTACAGTCATATAAAGCATTCAAAATAATCTGACCGGCAATAGCCTTGTCGACCATACATATTTTCTTAGGATACTGAGAATCCTGTCTCACTCCGCATATTCTTCCTGTCTTAGGATTTTGAGACACAAAACTAACCGTTGCACCGGTTATATCTGACTTAACAAACTTTAGTTTGGTATAAACTCGTGAAGTTTTTTGCTGTTCTGTAACAGAAGATTCTAAATTATTCATTGTATGAAGTTGTTTTTTTGATTTCAAATTTGCATGATCCATAATATTGTCATGCAAATATAGTATTTAATTTATAAACTCTGTACAAATAGTTATGCCTAAAATACTGATAATTAAGCACTTATCATTAAGTTGAAAACTAAATGTACTTCAACAAAAAAGGCTGAATCTCAGGGATTTGTAATCGTTATGAGATTCAGCCTTTTTATTAAGTAGGGGATATTCTAAAAATCTTCATCTTTTTCTTTCTGAAGCCTGTAAATATCTGGGAAATCGTACTTTCCTTCGTCATTTCGATAACTTATCATCTTGATTTCATAATCATCGCTAATTGTCGAAATGGATTGTAAATCATCATCCATGATAGAAAG
>NFZD01013657.1_pt1 | contig 37829 bp, 16 predicted proteins | sample 1095381 | NCBI WGS metagenome assembly NFZD01 (sample SAMN03609891, study PRJNA323583) | gut metagenome | isolation source: feces | host: Rattus norvegicus | place: Denmark: Riget | collected 2013 | reverse complement strand
TTTTTCATTCTCTTCTTTAATCTTTTTATTTTCTTCTCTAACTTTTACAACTTCTTTATCATATTCTTCTTGACTATCAAATTGAGTTCTAAGAGGAATAGATTTATATTCACGAGTACCTTTACTTTTAAGAAGAGAAAGCATTTTCATTTCTGCTTCTCTATCATGAGTATAATCAACTTGTTCATGAAAACTATCAGAATCAGCTCCGCTATGCCAACTAAGACCTAAAAGAGCACCAAGTTGACCAACAGCCCACCGTGTATTAATTTCATTTTTACGTTCACGAGGAAGATATCCTTGACCAATAAAACGTTTTCCTTGATAAGTAGTAGCATATTTATTAAGAGTATTAACGAGCAAATCTTTCATAGCTTGTTCTTTAGGATTGAGTTCAATATTAGAATTATATTTACCAGTAGAAGTTTTATAATTAGGACTAAATTCTTTATAATTAGGATTTATATATTCAGATTTAACATTACGTTCCATATTATCAAAAGTAGGAATATAAGCTATAGATTCAGCAAGTTCACTGCCAGGTTTAGCTTCAAGTTTAGTCCAAATTTTCAAAGGTTCATATTTATGAGAATAAGGATTATAAACATGATTACGCTTAAACCATTCATTATAAGCATTTACTCCAGCTTCTTCAGCTTTACGTCTTGCTATTTCATAATATTCAGTAGGAACAAAATCTACATTATTTTTAATATAATTTAGAGCATCTGTCTTTTCCCAATTAATATAATCAATTTTAGGACTTCTATATCCATAAATATCAGAATTAGCAACAACATTTCCTGTAGCATCAATTTCAGTAAATATATCTAAGAATTGTTTAGCTTGTTTAGTACCAACAAGATTAAGTTTATAATAATTCATAGCTTCAAGAAAACCAACATCATTAGTTTCATCATCATAAACTTCAGTTTTACGTTTCTTATATCTTCTGCGTTCAGCAGTACGAAGATTTCTAAGAGTTCTATAATATCCAGCAAGAGCTATACGTTCTTCATCAGAAACAATATCATTATTAAACAATGTAGCAATATCTATTTTACCAGTATTTTTATCTACGCATCTACTAATTATAGAATTAATTTTGGCAATAGTTTCATTTTTAAGTTTAGTATTAGAATATTTAAGTTCTTCGCTTGCTTCTTTAGCTTTAGGAGTTTTCTTTTTAGAAAGATTACTAATATAAATATTGTTAGGAACATCCTTAATAAGAACAAAATCATTAAGTTCATCAACAAGCATTCCATTAAATTCTATTTCCTGTTCTTCACGAAGTTGGTCTATTTGAGCATCAGTAAGTTTTGTTGGGTCAATATTTCCATTTTCATCAACTACATCTGGAATAGCTTTAAGTCTTGAAATAGTCTTTTTAGAAATAACAGATTTATGACCAGTAAGTAATTTAAAAGCATCACTAAGTTGTTTACTTTGTTCTTTGCCAAACATGACTTTGCCATTACTTTTAATCCAATCATATGCTTCTTTGTATGCAGTATCTTCAAGTTTTTGTTCAATAGAATCAAACTTATGAGCTTTATTATAAGTATCAATATAACGTTTATATCTATTATAGTCTTCTTGAAAACCATCATACTCTTGTGAACTAAAATACTTTTCATTAAGTTCTTTTTTAGCTTTAATAAATTTATCAAGAGCACGTGCTTTCTTAGCAGCAGCTTCAGATTTAGGATTACCAGCAACATCAGTTTCAGAACGAAGTTGTTGAATCATTCCAATAAGTCTTCTCTTATCTTCAGCAGATGATTCAGGATTACCATTAGTATCGTATAATTGATTAGTAAGTTGCATATATTTAACATAAGCATCTCCAGCATTACGCATAACTTCATCTCTAAGAGCTAAATCTTGTTTATAATAGTCATCAACTATTTGTTGTTCAGTATTTTCATACATAAACTTATCTCTATCATATTTAGCTTTAAGATAATTGGCATAATCAGCATCACTATTATCTTTTTTAGATTTAGCATCATTAAATCTATCCAATATTTCTTGACGAGCTTTAAGATAATCTTCATTATAATCTTGTCTAATACGACCATGTTCAGAATCAATAATTTTATTAATATCCATAGCACCAGACATTGTTTCTACTTCAGCAAGTTTATCTTTCCATTCTTTAACATTACGTTTAGTATCAAACATTTCAGCTTTAGCAAACATACTATAAACTTGTTTTATAATAGTTTGAACTTCATTATTATCAATATCCGACGGGTCAGCAATCCATCTATCAATAACATCTAAATCTCCAAATGTTTCACGAAGTAAAAGAATATCATTAGCAATTTCAGGATTAGTAGAATACTTTTTAAAATAAATATTAATAATATTATTCATGGCTTCAGAAAGTTTCTTATTCTGTCTAACACTATTAATATTTTTAATAATATTTTCAACAGCTTCTTTAGTTTCTTTATCTTCAGCAGTTATATCAAGTTTAAATATTTCAGCAATTCTATTACCAAAAGTAATACCATCAAGTATAACTTTAGCAACTTCTTCAAAATATTCATCGTGTTCAGCAAGAGCTTCATACATTTTAGGGTCATCCATAGAATATTCTTTTCTATCTATAATAAAACTATTAAGTTTGTTAAGAATACTATTAGCGGCAGAACGATAATATCTTGAAGCAGCTTTATAAATATTTTCTCTATTTTCAGTAAGAGAACTACGCATAAATCTATTTACATGATGACGTTCAAGTTCTCGCATAAATCTTTCAGCAATAGCACTATCATTTCTATGAGCATCATAAGATATTTCAGAAATAATAGAAGATGATAAAACATCAATTCTCCCTCTACGGGGGAGTGCGCCTGATATTTCACCATCAGAATCGACAATAAGTTCAGTAGCAGCTTTCAAAGCATTTTTATCAAGTTCTTGTTTATCTTTTTTAGCAAGAGTAATACGATAAACTTCAGCATGTTCAGCTGTAATTTTAGCATCACTCATGTCTTTAAGAACTTTGTCGTATTCAGCAATATTTGCTTGACCTGTTTGTTTATTTTTAAGATTATTAATAAAGTTAATATTTTTAGGTTGATGAGCAATTATAACATCAATAGTACTGCCGTCATTAAGAACTATAGTTTGTTGAACAGCCCTGCCATTAGGTATCATTCTTTTAAGTTGAATAGATTGATTAAGTTGAGCATAAGGTTTAATAAACTCCATATTAGAACCTTCAATATGCGCTCTTATTCCATCAACAAGTTTTCTAACAGCACCTTTAGTATATTCATCTGCTCTATCATATAATTCCATTAATCTAATAGGATTATCTTTAAGAGTAGATTCAACAGATTTATAACTCCCAACAATATCTTTATGAGCTTTTACTTCAGCATTAACGGTAGTTCTAAGATTTTTAACTTTATTAATACGAGCATTTTCAGCAGCAATAGCAATTTTATCTACAACGTCATTATAATATTCTTTTGAATTATAAATATTATAATTTTGATTATAAGAATAATCATAAGTTTCATATTTATCAAGAAGATTTTGAGGAATAAGAAAATAATCTCTATATCCAATAGTATCTCCAATTTCATCAATAATAGCATTACGACCTTCTACTTTATATAAAGTTGTAATACTTTTACTTTCATTAATTGGTGCATTAACTCTAATAAATCCTCCTACATAATTATTAAGATTAAGTCTTCCAACTAAAGAAGAAATAATTTCATTATTATTTGTAGCATCTATATGTACAAGATTATCAATTCTTGTTAATACTTTAAACGCAGTGCTTTCATTTTGTCTAATATATCTTTCACTTCCATCAAATTTATCAACAACTTTCTTAGGAAGTTTTGGTAATCTCATAATAGGAGTAATATCAGAATGACTTCTAACAAAATTATCAATAAATTCATCAGTTCTCATTTGATAAGCTAAATCATCAATATCTCGTTTAATTTTATCAATAATATCAAATCCTCCTTCTCTACGACTTGTATAAAGAACACTATTAGGAATAATCTTAGTAATATAACCAGACCTAAAGTTAAAACCTTCAGCAATAAAAGCATATTTAATTAAATCAATAGCAGTAAGTTTAATAAGAGGATTTTTATTAGCAAAACTCTTAGTAAACATATCAAACATATCTTCTATACTATCAACTTGGTCATCATAAGAAAGATATTGTCTACTAATACCTTTATATTTAACATCAGTATTATTTAAAAGTGTAACTTTAATATAATTAAATATACCTTGATAATCAGGAAAATGTTTCTGAATAAAAATAACTTTTTGAGCAGGAGTAAGTTTATTAAATTTAGCAATATCTTCTTTAGTAGGAGTATTAACATTTTCAATATTAAAATCTCCATCGGTAGTAATACCATATCCATATATACGACTACGCTCTACATCCCAGTATTTGTTAGCTGATTTTAGCTCATTTTCGTTTTCTGATAACTGCTCTTCATTAGTCATAATGATGCCTCGTTCGTCAACCGTTAGAGGCGTTAAAAGCTGTTGTATGCTATTATACAAGTATGTCATAGCATATCTTTTATACTCTTTATATTCCGGCTCACTAAATCTGTGGCGAATAACATCTTGAACAATTTGTTCAGTAAGAGCAAAAACATCATCTTCAGTTTTAAATAATTTAGTATTAGTTTGAAGACTTGGAAGAGTAGCAAAAGCATAAACAGAAGCAATAGATTTATATTCAGATTTATCAATATCAATAAGATTTCCATTGCCTTCAACAGTAGGATAAATTAAATCAATAAAAGATTTACCATCTTTAGAAAGAGTCATATCATTTCTAAGTTTGTTAACTTTATCTACTGTATTTCTTGTTTCTCTAATGCTTTGTTTAGCACCAAATTTATCAGCAGAAGTTACAGTAATAATATTATTAATTTTATCAGCAATAGCTTGAATATTTTTAAATGTAAGTAATATACCCAAGTCAAATGCAGCATTTTCATAAACATCCCCAGTATGTTGAGCATTACGTTTAATACGAATAAACATTCTTTCTTTATCTAAAGGAAGTTTTATATCAAGAATAGATTCAGGAGACATAGAACTAATATCTATATCAAAAAGATTATTAAATGCAGCAACTATACGTTCATCATTTTGTATTGCAGCAATAACATCTTTAGCAAGAGAATACTTATTAATTTCTTTATTATTAAACTTAAGATTAAGACTACTTGCAATATCAGCAAGAGTCATTTTAATAGGTTTATTTTTACTACTAACAAATACAGAATTAATAAGATTATTATTAGCAACAAGATTAGTAATAACAGGTTGTCTAATAAAACTAATAATAGTTTCATAATCAATACCTAAAGTAGATAATAATTTATAAGTGTTAAATGTATATTCATCAACATTAGGAACAGAACCCATTTTAACAGCATCAAGATGATGTGCTGTAGTTTGAGAAGTATAAGTAGTAACAAGTTCACCAACTATATTACGATTGTTATTACTCCAACCAAGACGACGGGCTTTAAATATAGTTTTAGAATTATTTTCATCAAAAGGAATAGAATATTGTCTATCATCTTTTAATTTAGTATTTTCATTAATAACTTTAATTATATTACTAATTGAACCTGAAGGGTCATCTATTATTTCATAAGGTCCAATTGCACTCCAAAGATTAGGATTAATAGATTGTATAGCATTTACTAAATTCCAAACATCTTCTCTAAGAATAACTTTACCTTTTTGCCATTTAATTTGGTCATATCCTTCATTTTCTGCAATAGCGTTATTTATAGTAGAAAATATAGATTTTGCTTCAGTTCTATATCCTATTGTTTCATAACCTTTTACAATTCTAATTGTTTCATTAAAAGTATAATGTTTAACATCATTCCAATTATGAGTAATAAATTTAGGATTTTTATAATCAACATCAGCATTAATAAATTCATTAATCGCTTCTATAGCTTTTCTAAGTTCATCAAAAGTAAAAGTAAATCCAGATTCAGAATCTATTGCTTTAGGAGTATCAAAATAATATTCTTGATGATTATTTATTTTAGGAATATTTAATTCATATTCTTTAGTAAAATAATCATAACTAATAATAGAATTATTAGTTACAGATTTAGGTTTATTATTTTCGTTATTATTTATAGTTATAATATCATCACCATAACTCTTTTTAATTTCATCAATATTATATAAAATTTTACTTTCTTCAGCAGCATTATCTCCAGTATTAAGAACTACTTCTATTATATCATTTGCATCAAGAAATGTTCTAATTTTATTATTCTTAGAAACAAAAGTATCCCAATTTACAGAAAGAGCTTTAAGTCTTGCTCCACCCATAGCATCTTCAAAATAATCAAGTTGGTCAAGAGGATTATAAGGACTACGAGCGCGAGATTTTTCTCCAGATATTTCATCAATTACATCATTAGCTCCATCTTTACCATCAGTAATTTTATCAAAATTAGAACGACCATATTGTTCTTCACGAGAAGTTTTATCGTTCATAATATTAATCATTCTTTCAATAATATAATTATTACGAGCACGTCTATCTAATTTTTTAACAAAAGGTTGGGTAATCCAATCATTATAAGATGCTATATTAGCTTGTTTAGCAACTTCTTTTATTTTCTCAAAATACTTACGTTTAGCTTCTTCAACGATAGCTTGAATAGCTTCAGCTTTTTGAGATTTATAGTTTTCTTTATCAAAAGCAGGAATACCTTCTTGACGATTCATAACATCAATAAGACCTGTTTGATAGTCCATATATTGTTCTACAATATCTTTAATAGAATCATCAACTTTATGCTTTTCTAAATAATTATCAAACATAGTATTAATACGAGAATATACATCTCTTAAATCAGTAATAATTTTATTTTTCTTTTCTTCAGTTTTAGCAGTCTTATTTATATCTTTAATAATACCTTTAGCCCAACCAGGAAGTTTACCAAATAATTCATTACGTTCTTTATCAATACCTAAAAATTCATCATTAAGTTCATTACGTTCATTTACAAAATTAAGACTATCTTTAACTTCTTTAATTTTGCTTTCTATTTCTTCACCTAAATTAGTACGTTTAATTTTGGCATCTAATTGATTATTAACAAACTTAATATATAAATCATTATCATTAGTAGTATTTTCATTAAAAGGAATTTTATGTAAAGTAATATTTCCATTTTTATCTTTACTACGATACATTTCCCAACAAATACCATAAACACTATCGACATCAAAGTCAGAACCAGTTTGTGTAACCCATTCATCAGGAACAACAATGGTAGAACCAAGACAATCATTAGTAAATCCTACTACTTTAAGCACACTTATAGATTGTTTACCTTCAGTAGGAATACGATAACCAATATGAATATCAAGACCTTCATCTTGAATTTGTTTAAGAATAGCAGCTTCTTCTTCAGCATTTTTTCCTTTAGGAATAAGTTTGCTCCAACGAGGAAGAAGTACTTCCATAGTACCAGTTTCAGCATCGAATTTAAGATTTCTACTATAACCAACACGAGTAATCTGAGCGGCATGCCAACCAGGAAGAACTTGACGAGTAATTTTACCATTATAAATAGACTGAGCAACACTTTCAAGTTTAGCAGTAACATTATTCATATAATTAGGCATAGTAGGATTACCAAATTCATTAGGGATAAGATATTCAATAAAATTACTATCCATACCTAAACGTGCAGCTTCTTCTCTCGCACGAGTATAAAAATTATCAAAATTAAGAGTTTCTCTATTAGTTCTAATAACTTCTTCAGGAAGTCTATTACCATTAGAATCTGTAGTAGCATAATTAGTATTTACAATAGCTCCTGTAGTAGTATCATAGTCCCATCCCATATTATCGAGGAATAAATTAAAATCTTCTTCTATATTAGCAGAATAAGCATCTTGATATTCATCAGCCCATTGTTTAAGTTTCTTACGTTCAGGATTATCAGAATCTTCTTCATTAATAATATTATCAATAATCTTTTTCATAATTTGAACACCAGCTTTATTATGTTCATCAACTATATGTTGTGGAACATCTTGCTGTTTATAAAGATATTGATAATAATAATCTTCTATATATTCAGGACTATAGTTTTCTTCAAAGTTTTCTATAAATTCTCCAGTATCAGAACGCCAAATAGTAAATATATTCTTTTTGGCTGCTTTAGAAGTTTCCGCAGTATTAAGCTGTCCAATATCATTCTTAACCATAAAATCATGAACTTTCTCAAGTTCAGTACCTTTAATTAATTTAGGTATAAGAACAAATTCAGCATTTTTAATCTGACGAGGATAAAATAATCCAGTATCTCCATCAAATACTTTGTCAAAATAAAAATTCTTTTGAACTTGAATACGAGCATTAATTTCATCAAGATTAATTTGTTCAACAGGAGTATTATCAATAAGTTGTTTAATTAAATCAACATAATCTTGAATAGTACCATCTGCATATCTACGTCTAATAAATTCTTCAAGAGTAATATAACTTTGAGCATCATTAATCTTAGTTTTACCAACATAACCTTCAGCAATTTTAACTGAACGTTCATGTGCAATTTCATCAGGCATTCCTTGCTCTTTAAATATATTTTCAAGACGCTGTTGAAGTTGAGGAGCATAATCAGAAGGTTTATTAGTATTATATATAGTAAGACCACGCCAACCATTACGAGCAATAATAGGATGACCATTAATAAGTAAAGGTTCCTCTACGGGGGAACCATCATCAGTCTTTTTATTAGCAGATTCGACAATTATAATATCTTTTTGACCTTTATTTTTAATTTCATGTAATCCATTACGAGGGTCATCTAATAGACTATATCCAGCATATCCATCACCTCCAGCTTGAGACTCTTTAGTTCTTTTAAGAAAATCACGAGCGCCATTATAGTATTTATAATCTCCTTCAAATAAATCATCATAATTCATATTCATATTAGCAGTATTAAGAAGAAATCTATCAATCTCATCAGCAGTATATTTTATATTATTATCTTCAAGAACTTTAATAAATCCAGCAGTACGAGATTTAGATTCTATAAGAAAATTCTTCATCCATTCACGAACAATATCTTTTAATTGGGCTTTTTGAGCATCAGAAAGATTAAGAATGAATTTATTACCATCATAAACTATAGTTTCATTAGGAGTAAGTCTAAGTCTGCCGTTATTGTCAGTACTTATCAAAGAAGCAGTGTTAGTTCCCCCGTAGAGAGATAACATTTCTTCTATTGCTTTTCCAGCATTATATTCATTAGTTTCAAATAGTCTATTAAATTTAAATAAATTACCAGTAAGTTTACCATCTTCAACAATAGCAGAAGTAAAATCAGTTTCTCCTTTTTCTTTAAGTTTAGCTACTTCACGTTCATTAAAGAATGCTCTACCTAAAAGATTATTAACGTTAGTACGAGTTCTAAATTTGCCATCGGCTTCTTGTACAAATATTTTATTAAGTCCTGTAACGAACATATTTAATTCATCAAGTACATGATTATAAAAAGCATAACCAACTTGACGATTATTATATTTAGGTGCTCTAATAAAAAAAATCTTAGGAGCATCAGAACCTATACGCATAGAATAAACAGCACTATCAACATTACCTATTCTCTTAGTACGTCCTCTATCAGTTACTTCATTTACGCTATCTCTAAAAGCCATAAATTGAGTAATAAAGAAATCAAGTTTACTCATAGCAGCATAACCAGCTCCTTTATTATCTTGAGTATTCTTACTCCCATCAAATAAACTATATTTAAGAATATCTTTAGCATTATCATTAATTTCAACTCCAGTTGAAGTACGAGTAAACATTCCAGGAACAACAACTATACCATTTTCATCTTTTACTCCAAAGAATAAAGGATTATTAGCATATTGATTATTAGATCCTTCATTATCTCCTTGAGTAATATAAGATTTAAGCATTTTAAGACCAGCATTAGAATCTTCTTCAGATTCAGCCATAATTTGGTCAAAGAATCTTGTTATATAACAATTTTTAAGAACATCAGAAGCACTATTACCTTCTGCATTAGTAGTATTAAGTCTTGCGCGAGATTCAGTATAATCAACTATTTGTTTGGCAAAATTAATAATACCACTATAAATATCTTTATTTAAATCATAAGTAGCATAATTAACATATTCACGAATAGGAACTTGAGGTTGTTTAAGCCCTTTACGTTCTTCAGGAGAAAGTTGATTATACTTTTTTAAATCATTTTTATAATTTTGCCAATTAATATCATTTTCTTTATTAAGATTTGCTTCATCGTTATTTATTTGGTCTTTAAGTTTACCAATACCTTTTATAATATCTTGTAAACTACGAGCAAGAGCTTGAACAGAATCATTAAGTTTATCAGCAGGAGTATTATCAAAATAATTATTAAATGTTTCTTTATTAAAATTAGGAAAATATTTATTAACAATATCAAACATTTTATCAACAAGAACTTCTTTATTTTTAGTTCTATTAAAATTTTTAACTATTATAGTAAGATTATCAACATCCTTTTCGCTATAATTAGTATTATAAGTAGCACGAATTTTATTACTCATTCTAAATACTAATTCTGTAAGAGGAAAAGCATTAGGATTACTATAATCAAATTCAAATCCTTCAGAATTAGTAATATCAGAAATAGTAAGCATTGTTTTATTAGCAATAGGCTTAGCAAAATTAGCATAAACAAAATTAGCAAATGTTCTATGAGTTTTCATCATATTTACAATCTGACCAAGACCATATAAAGATTTAATAGATTGACTTTTATTGTCAAGACTTCTAATCAAAGAATCAACATCAGAAAAATCACCAAAACTATATATTTGAACAGTAAGATATTGAGCATCCATATAAGTAGATACTCCAAGTTCATTATTAGTATCAACAGCTTGAACACTATCAGTAGAATTATATCTGTCAGCAAGTTTAGGAACTGTAGATAAAATCATTCTAAGTTTACTATTGATAGTTTGATTAAAGTTTTTATAGAGGTTATCTTCCCAAGATTTAGTAGTTTCATCAATACTATCTCCATTATATTTACTAAAAGCATCATCATTATCTTCATCTTGCTGTTCAAGATATTCATCAATATCACCTACATTATTAAATTCTTTAATAATAGAAGTCATAGTTTTGGTATTAAATACTTGAAAATACCAGCCATTAGCATCTCCTCTTGTTTGAGCAACAAGATTTGCATAATTACGAAGTCTTGTTCCTAAAATAGCATCGTAATTGTTAGAATAAAGATTAATAAGATTTTGAGCAATAATATATTTATCACGAGAAGCTATAACTCCTGCTTCAATACGGGCATCAACTTGTTTAGTAAATGTTTTTAGTTCTTTATTAATTTCATTAATACTATTAATAGCTTGTTGAAGTTTCTTATTAGCCAATTTAGCAGCTTTAATATCATTATTTTTAATTGCAACAGCACCTTCAGCTTTAGCACTTTTAACAATATTTTCTTGTTCTGTTTTTCGAGCTTGAAGAGAATCAATCCAACTTTTATCAGATTCATTATCACTATTTATTTTAGAAATATTATTAACAGTATCTATATAACTTTTAGCATAGGCTTTAGCTTCTTTAGAATAATTATCATTAGATAAAACATATTGAGCAAAATCATCAGTTCTATCATAAAAAGTATTGAGAAGTTTATCATTAACATCAGCAATAATTTCTAAAGGTTTTCTACGTTTATCTTTAGGTTTACCAATTTCTTTTCTATATTCATCAATAATAAGTGAAGCTGTATGATTTTTAGCAATAGTTTTTGCAGAGCCACTACTAAAACCATTAAGTTTACCCATAGCTTTATTAGTTTTACTATTATCAACACTATAATAGTGGTCGATATAATAAACATTAAGTAAAGCTCCTAACTTATTTTGATTAAGTTTAGTATAATTTTCATTAGTAAACTCATCAAACAAAATAGTTTCTCCATTAAGAACATTACTATTATTAATATTCTTAAGAAGAAACTTTTTAAAACCCTCATCGTTAAGAAACGATGCAAGAACATAAGCCTTATCGGCATTATATCCACTAACTCTCAAAATTGTCTTACGCAGACGTCCTTCTTTGTCAAAAGAAAGATTAACATCATTAATTGTACATTTCATAACTTTTGTTTTGTCCTAAGATTCATCACTAAGACGAACATGTTATTTTGGAAAAATATTGTGGATTATGATAGCTAATTTTAGCTTCACAATCCACAATTTAATATAGCTTTATAATTCTATTGGCAAGTATAATTCAGTTCATTATCAGCTAATATCTGCTTAATAGAAGCACGATACTGAGTTGGAAAGCTCTCTACAAACTCATTTATATCATTGACAACACGAACACCAAAAGCATTATCAGTAGCATTATCAGCAATAGGAGCAGCATATATTTCAGCAGCACTCTGCTTACCATCTGCTTCTATTAATTCTGTTGCAGCATTAAACACAGGTATGTCATCAGTATCATAATCATCTCCAAAATCATAATCTTGTTCAAATACAGAAGGGTCAAATTCTAAATCATCAGTTTCTTCTGTTTGAATCATTTCAGTACCAGCAATATCATCTTTATTTACAGATTCTTCTAATTTAGGAAGAGCTTTAATTTCATCAATATAATCTTGTTGTTCAATATCAATTATATGAGCTTTTTCAAAATCTTCATCTCCCCAAAAGAAAGGAGCAAGATAATCAGCATCTGAATCTTGAATATTAACAAATTCGTCAGCAGAATCTTCTCTAAATTGAAGTTGATTAGGAACATTAGGATTTTCTCTATATTCAGCATGAGGACCAGGAGCAGGATAATCAGTAAGGAATTTAATAAGACTTCCTACATGAACTTTTCCTTTAAGTTCAGGATAATTTTGTTCTATAAGTTGTCTATATATATTAACCTGTTGTTTATATCCAGCAAGAGTATGTTCAGCAATAGTTCCATTACCAGAACCAATTCTTTTAGTTTTAAAGTCGAAAATATAAATATCACCAGTATCAGTATATACTATCATATCCATTGTACCAGCAATAGTTTTTTCTTCTCCATTAACTACTACTACACCACCAATAGGAAATTCTTCAGTAATAACACCATATTTACCTGCGCCAAATCTTTTATCAAGATATTCTTTAATTTTATTAAGGTCTCTTTCAAGAGCAGTTCTACTATTATCTCTATCTTCATTAGTAACATTAGGTATATTATGATTATCAGGAATATGTCCATTATTTTCAAAATAAACTCTGGAGGCATCATCGGCTGTATTACCTAATAATGAAGCAGGAACTCCCCAAGCACCTAAATCTTGTTTACCATGAATTTTTTGAGTAACGCTATAATCAGCAGGTTTTCCATCAATAAGATAAGTATGATCTTCTGCAAAGTTTTTACTACGAACTATACGTTTTTCAAATCCTTTGCGAACATTATCAATTTGACGACGAGTATTATTTAAATTTTCATTAGTAGTAGAAGTTGTTTTTTCTTCAACTTTCTTAGCAAACATTCCATTATTAGTAGCATTAGCAGTTTTACTAAGTATCATATATTCTCGTGCTAATATACTATTATTTCTAATACGATTTGTATTTATTCCTAATAAATCTAATAAAACGTCTATAATTTTTTGGAATAGACTTTTAGACTTTTGAGGAATACCGTCAATAGATACTTCACTATGATAATTAGTTTTATTAAGATAATCAACAATAACAGGCTGAGTAAGACTTTCCATTAAAAACTCTTCCATGTTTGTTTGGTCATTACCATAAGAAGTAGCTTTATCTAATACAGAAACAATAGCATTATAAATATTTTCTTTAATAGCTCCAGAAGCTCTATCTCTATCTAATTGTTCGCGAGTATAATTATATAATTCTTTAAGTTCAGAAACAATTCTATCTCTTTCTGCTTGATTATAAGTACTCTTTTGATGAAATAATCTATGAAGATTTTCATGAAGAATAAGACGAATGGCATTCATAGGATTACTATTCATAGCAGCAGCTCCTTTTGGAGTAACATATACAGCTTTATCTTTAGTATCATAATAAGCATTCGTTTCTCCATCGTCAATCTCAGAAGTTTTAATAGTTTTAGCAACAATTGGCATTCCAGATTTGCTTCCTAAAAGAGTATCAATTTTATCTTGTTCTACACCAGCAGCTTCTAATACATCTTTAGTATCAATAGTTTTACGTTTTCTTTCAGTATTAAATAATAAATCACTAACATTAGTATTAGTTTCAGTTTGAGATTCAATAGGATTTGTAACAGAAGTATCAATAGTTATTCTATTTTCATTAATAGTTCCTACTACAAAACTTCCTTTACTCCCATCTACATTAGTAGTAAACCCTCTATTTTGAAGAATGAAATCAGCATAACTTTCATAAGTATATGTTTTATTTCCAAGATTAACTATGAATTTTCCATTTTCTCTTTTAAATAAATTAGGAGTACCTCCACTAATAGTTTTATTAGTCATAGCAGTCATACTTCTATTTAGTTTAATAGAGTTCATAATTTGTCCAATAGCAGTATTAAGAGCATCTTTTACTTCTTGTTCACTAATAAAAGTACCATCTTTTAATTTAATACTACTTAAAGAAGTAATAGGAACTTGTTTACCTATTTTAGGTATATATATACTAACAGCATTACTATTAGTAACATTATCTGCATTTTTAAGAAATAATGAAATAAGATTAGTTTTAGTTTTATCTCCATTGTCTAATGCAATAGTAATATAACTTCCATCTTTAGGAGCTAAAACTCTAATACGATTATTATTAAATACAAATAAACCTCCAGGACCAAGAAGTTCATATATTCTATTTTTAATATCTTCATAAACATCTGCATGAGTATCATCATTAGTATTATGAAGTTGTTTGTTAATAATATCAGTAAGTTCTCTTTTAGCAGCTTTACCTATTTCACTATCAGATATTTCTTGAGCATTATTACAATAACCAACTAATTTAACATTATTATCATCATGAACGATAAATCCCATAGAATAAGGTCTTATAGAATAATCAGCAAGACCATGGTCATTGCCAAATTCATCTATCATGTGACCTTGAGAATTAACAATAACTAATGGAGTATATCTATCACTCTCAGGATCAATATCAAATCCAGCATCAGCAATATTAGGATATTGAGTAGGGTCATTTATAGTTTTAAGAGTAGTATAATAACTAACATTTACATTAATATCTACAGTTTTATCTTCACTATTAAGAGCTTTTTGAAGTTCATAAGTATGAATATAGTTTTGATAAACTTTATTTTTCCATTCTTCATATCTTTCAGCCATAGTTTTATTATCTATAGCCATAGTATTAACAGCATTATTAGTAGGGTCTGAAGTATCAAATCCTCTATCATAAAATAATATAGAAGAAATACTTTTAGCTACATTACGAGCTTTAGATATTTCATTTTTATTAGCTTCATCATAAATTTTATAATTTTCATTATTTAAAGCTTCTACAACTAAAGGATTATTCATAATTCTTTTAGCCATAGCAGCATCCATAGCATCATTTAATTCTTTAGCAGCTTTTTTATCATTTATCTCTCCAGCAGCAAGTTTATCTGCTACAGATTGCACAGTAACATAATATTGCACTAAATCTTCAAATAATTGTTTAGCATCAGCATTTGTCTCTCGTTCATTAATAAGAGCTTCAAAAAGAAAATCACAATCTAAAGAAATATTCCCATCGCCATCTATAGTTATGTCATTTGCAAAACCAGAATAATGATTAATAGAATAAATTCTACTTAAATCTTCATTAACACCAACAGTTCTAAGAATACCGATTTTAACTTTTTTAATATTTTTTCCATCTTTAAACTCTACATAAACAGAAAGATTAGAAACTTCCCCATATTGGTCTCTTTGTTCTTCAATATAACAACGTGCTCCATTAGCAGCAGCTTCAAGAGCTTTAGTATAATTTTTAGTACGTTTATCTGGTTCAATAGGACTTATGTGCATTTTATTCATAGAAGCAATAACTTGCGCTTTATTTTCACGAAGTTGATTAAAGAACTGTTCAGCACTAAGTATTCTTTTATTAGAATTAAAACCAGTAAATATAAACTTAGAACCATCATGTGTAGCAATAAATTTATTAATATTATTATAAATATAAGCAGCAGTATTAACATCTATATTTTCATCATTAAGAATATAATCAAACAGTGCTTCTATATTAATGATACTTTGTTTATCATTAAATTTAGTATTACCAACTAATTTACTATATTCTTCAAGAAAATTATCTACTATTTCATTAAGACCTTTACCATCTATAAGTTCTGTAATACTAAATTTTTTAGCACTTTCTTCTCCAAAACCCATAGCAAGTTGTTGAGCAAGTCTGCCAAACGCATTTTTATTATTCATTGCTGCAAATGATGCTACAGTATTAGCAAAAGCAGTTTTAGCAGTAGTATTAGCTAATTTTTCATCATATCCTCTACTAACAAGAAAATCAGTTACTTCTTTAATAAAAGCATCATATTTAGATTTATCATTATTAGCTAAAGCATTAGTAATATCATCAATTCTACCACTTTCCCTAAAACCTACTTGCATTATATATTTACTTGCGTCAAGAGTTGCTTTAAGATTAGCAGTTTCATATCCAGCAGCTACAGCAGCATTCTCTGCAAGTTCTTTACCGGTCATGCCAGTTTCAAGAGGATTAGAGCCAACAGGAATAGAAGTATCAACAGCAGGAGCAGATTCAGGTTTAGTAGCAACTCCAGATGGTTCTCCCTTTACGGGGGATGAAGTTGGAACAGGTTTAGCAGGAACAACAGGTTCAGCAGAAGTAGCAGATTTAGCTGGTTTATCCGGTTTAGTTTTCGTTTCTTCCCCCGTAGAGAGACTTTCAGTAGATTCATCACCTTTTGGTAATTCAGTACCATCTTCTTTTGCTTCTTCTCTACGTTCATTAGCTTTTTTTCTTTCTTGTTCAAGTTCAAGAAGCATAGCATCAAATTGTAAATTAATATTAATTTGCCCAGCAGCACGACCAGAACCATAATCAGTAACATTATAACCGTATTTAAGATAACTTAATGCTTCATCTACTTTTTTATTTTCAGTATTTCCTTCCATCACTTTAAACATAGCATCATCAAAATCATCAGCTTTTCTAAAATAATCTTTAACTATATCAATATAATCTGAAATTCTATTGATAAGTACTTTATCCATAGAAACTCCAAATTCATTATATAGTTTTTGATATTCTTTTTGAGTAGTAGGAATTTGAGCTTCAGTAAAAGCACGTTTAGTTTGTACATCAATTTTTTGTTCAATTAAATCTCTAATAGTAGATGGAGGAACACTAATACCTTCACCAGCTATAGCAGCATCATTTAATTGTTTGTTATATTCAGTAATAAAATTATCAAATTCTGGAAGAATTTCATCAAAGTTTTTATCTTTTTTAAGACTTTCTCTAACAGCATCTAAAGCTCCTTGAGTACTTGTGGAAGCAGCAAGATTTAATAATGCTTTTACATCTCTATCTATTTCATCTAAATATTGAGAATAACCATCAAAACTAATTTTATTATTATTGTAATCATTAGTAACAGAATTATATCTCATTTGCAATAGTCTAAGTTTTCTTTGAATAGCATCATAAGTAAGCTTTTCAGTAAAAGTGTTATAGTCACTATTTGTATCATTAGCTTCAGCAATACGAGAATCAATATTAACTAATTGTGCGTCATAGTCTTCAACAATTAGTTTATTACGAGTTATGTTTCTTGCAGCAGCACGAGTTATATATGGATTTGTAGTATCAGCTGAATTATTAACATCAGTAAGAGCATTTTGATAAATACCCGCAACCTCATCCATACGAGCAACTACTCGTTGGCTTAATGCTTTATCAGTAGCAGTAAGTTTAAGTCCATTATCTGCAATAAATTTATCAAACTCATTACTGCCAAGTATTTCTTTCATTAAATCAAAAGTACCATTATCTACAGCTTCTAAAGTAGTATTATCAGTAAAACGTTTAAGAGCTTCTTGTTTAAGTAATTCTTTTTGTGTATCATCAATAGTTTCATGCACAATATTACCATCTTTTATAACTTTACGTCCAGTACTTTGATCTACAACAAAATCATAAGGATTAACATTATTATTAATTTGTTCCATTTCTTCAATGAAACGTTTAGTATTTTCAGTAGTATTATTAATTTGTTCTATAGCAATTTTATCTTCACTACGTTTCCAATTTTCATAATCTTCAGCAGTCATATGTTTTTTATTCCAAAGACCTTCTATTTTATGACTACCTTTTTGAATACCTCTACCAATTTTATTAAATGCAATACCTCCAAGACTACCCCAAAAGAATTGTTCCCAAATAGAACCATCAGATAAATAACTATATAAAGAACGTGGAGTAAAGTCATTATCAAAATAACTTGTAGCAACTTCCATACCTTTTTCACTTTGAATACCTTGATAAAGTTCTTCAAAACCTTCACCAAGTTCAAGAGCAAAAAGACTTTCTTTAGGATTCTTTAAAGCATATTTAATACCTTCTTTACTTCTATTCCAGATATTATCTTTAATAAGTTGTTCAGCAGGTTTACCAGCCATAGTACGTTTAACATTTTCAGCAGCAATTCTTTCAGAAGCAGTAGATGCTCGACCAGTTCTCTTGCCCCAAAGACTACCTAAAGCCTTAAATTGAGCAATATCCATAGCGAGCATTAAATAATCGTTATAAAAAGTTCTATTAGCAGATTTACGAGCAATTTCTTTAGCAATTTCATCTTTAGACATTCCATCAAATTCTGGATTAAGAAACATAAATTTATTATATTCTTCATCCGGCATATTATCAAGATTCTCTTTAGAATTAGTATAAATATCTTCATAAATAGCTTTAGCTTCCATAAAATTTTCACCAGTTCTACTAAGAGCAGCTTGAGTAGTTATAGCAGCACCACCTTTAATAGTTTCTTCTATTCTACCTGCTTTACCAGCTATATTTCTAAGTTCAGGAAATAATAATCCCTCTTTACTAACAGCAGAACTTGCTTTAGCAAGTCCGCGAGATACACCTCTTGTAGCCCATTGACCAAGTTTATTTGCCCGTGTAAGTTTACCGGCATAACTAAGTCCTTTTGCCCAACCAGCAGCAGGAAGCATTAATGAAGCAGTAGAAGCAATACTGACAGCATTTTGCATCCACCATCCAAAATCACTCATATTCCAAGAAGCACCAGGATTTTCTTGATTAATTTTAAAATTATCATTAAGACGTTCTTTAGCTTCTTGCATGTATTGAGTATAAGCATTTTTACCATAGTTATCTCCAGTAAAACTATTAATAATACCATCAGCTATATTACCAAAACCTTCAAGAGTTCCAAGAATAACTTCTCCAACTCCAGCTTGCATTAAAAAATTACCAAATTTCTCAAAATTAGATTGACCTTCAGCGCGAGCTTGATTAAGTTCTTCTTCGCTATTATAAAGACTTGGAGTTATACCATATTTAGCATCATATTCAATATCTTCATTAGTTTTACCTAAATCTCTTCCTGTAAATTGAAGTCTTTTTAGTTTATCTACAGTATTAGTAAAACCTCCACTGTTTATATCACCAGCAGAAGTATCAACTAAAACAGGAGGCTGAGATTTCCCAGCCTTCGTTTTAGGATTATATTCAGGATTCTTAACATAAGGACCGGCAGCAAGTCTATCTAAAAGACTATTACCTGTATAAACTTTCTTTCCCATAGTTATTCAGCATTTTGAAAATAATTTCCAATAATAAGTTCTACATCTTCATATTTTTGTCCAGTAATAGAAGCAATATTATTTGCTATAACAGATAAACTATTACTTAATTGTTCTAAGTGTTCTGGAGTATCACTATATATGCCGCTTAAATATTGAGATTTAAGTTGTTCAAGAGTAATAATATTACCAACAATATTTTCAGCTTCAGATTCATTAAGAACTTTATTAGAACCCATAATATTAGTAGAATATTTTCCTTCTTTAGTTGGAATAATTCTTGTATCACCAAAATCTGTACTATATCCCATATTATTAATAATACTACCTGTAGCTTTAGAAGTTTGAATTATATTATTAGCAAGAATAGAAGGATTATAAGAAGGGTCATAATTAATTTCTTCTTCTGTAGTACCAGAAACAACAAATGTAATAGTTTGTCCTTCTTTAAAATTCTTTGTTTCAGCTCCTTTAGGAACAGTAAAACCAACTATATAACCTTTAGGTTGACCAGTACCACCTCCAATAGGAATCATAACACTACGTTTAATTTTGCTTTTCCACTCATTATTACGATACATTTTTTGAATAATAAGTTTGGCTTGTTGATTAAGTCCTAAATTAGTTGTAGTTTTACCAGATTCATCAAGTATTTCAATCTTACCTGAATCAAAATTACCATTAGCAAACATATTATCAACTCTTACATTTGCCATGTCTATTTTATTTTTTAATTCAGTATCTTTAAGTCCAAGAGATGCAGCATTTTCTCTATACCATAAAGCAGCAAAACTACCATCATCTGCACCATTAAAAGTAATAAGTCCTTTACTTACCCCAACTTTACTTTCTGTTTTAACAGCAGCTTCATTTCCGATATTATAAAGTTCTGATAATTTAGAAAAAGGTTTTCCGCTTATAGGAGCATCACCCATTCTTGCAGCAGTACCATATTCATAATAATTAGATTTATCAACTCCAGTTGTAAATTTATTTGTTAACCATCCTCCAATACTACCTGGAATAATATCATTTACAGTTCTAATAGTAGATACAAATTTAGGAAGAAGATTTCTATGATTTGCATCAATTTTTACATCATAATTACCATCTTCATCTTGAGTAATATCAAATCCCATAGATTTAAGACCTGTAATATCTGTTTTATATTTAGTAGCAATACCTTGAAGAATTTCAGAACCTACTTTAAATTTTGCATTATTATTATTTGCATAATATTCATTAAGCCAATTTATAATTTTCTCACTATATTTATTATTATTAGTAAAAGTACCTTTAGCAACATCTGAACTAAATCTTAAAGCATCTGCGTCAGCCCCAGCTTTAGTAAGCATGTCATTAATTTGTTCATTAGCTTTATAATATCCAATAAAAGAATTAGTAAGTTTTATTTTATCTTCAGTAGACATTTTCGAGCCATAAGTACTTATAAGATATTGTGCAGCAGTATTTGGACCATCAGCAAGTTTTTTATTTGTTAAATCTTTAAGTACATCAGTCAAATCATTAGAAGTATTAAATGCATCTCCAGCAATAGATTTAATTAAAGACATTGCTTGATTATTAGCAGCAATTTTAGCAGACTCTGCCCCAGCAAAAGCATCTCCTTCAACTTCTTTAGTTCCTGCAATAAATGTACCAAATCCTTCATTTCCTACACCTCTTATATTTACTCCAGATTTTGTAGTAACATTAGTATTTGCTTTTTGTTGACGCTGATATCTATTTTGAAGAGCAGTACCATAATCAATAGTTGAATAATTATAACTATAAGCAGCAACATCAGTAAAATTATTTATTTTATTATTTAGCCATTGGTCATAAGTATAAACATTACCATCTTTATCTGTAAGCCCTTGTATATAAGGAGCTGAATTACCACCAGTTTTGGCATTTTTCTCAGCAAGTTTAGTACGTTCATAATTAGCATATTTATAATCTTGTCTAAGACTATCTTCTGCACCAGGAATAGAAGCAATAGCTACTTTATAAGCATTAGCTATTTTATCTTTCGTAAGTCTTTCAAATTTATTTCCTACTTTACGATACATACTACCATCTTCAGATTGTGTAGGGTCTGAAGTAGAATTTCCATTAGCATCAAGAAATGATACCATTTCTCCACCACCAGCTTCTTTAGCAGCAATTTGTAAAGCATAAGATTGAATAGTACTTGCTGGAACAGTATCTACAGGATTAGTATTAGGAGTCCATTTCTCTCCTGGAAGTATACGACCAGTACGTTCATCAATGGCACCATCTTCATAATAATAAGGATTTTCTTCCTTATACATTTGCTTCATACCTTCAGGAATACTCATTTTATCAACTTTAGCATCATATTCTTTTTTAGCAGCTTGACTACGAAGACGACCAATTACTCTACCATCAGTAGTTATATTACCTCTTTTCATAATAAGGTCATCTAAAGCACCATAAGAATTACCATATATAGTATTTTCATCAATTGTAGTTTTAATCTCATTAACAAGTTGTTGTTTAAAATCATCTTCTGCCTCATTCATTTCAAGATTAGCAACAACAACTTCAAGGTCTGAAGCAGCCTTAACTGCTTCTTTATGACCTTGTTCTAAAGTATCAAATGTTTTACCTAAAGTATTAAGGTCAACACTTGGAACATAATCACGAGTAGAATATTGAAAAGTTCTCATATTATTAATCCTTTTTATTCTTTTTAGTATTTCTCATTTTAATAGCTCTCTTATAAGTCTTATTATTAATAAGTCCTTGTTCATAGAATAATTCAAGAGGAAGATGAGGATTTGCATCAGCCATAGCAACAATAGTATTATTATCTCTTCTTCTCTTTTCTCTACGCCCTATTACATCTTGAACGCCTTGATTAATAGTATTAATAAGCGAAACATCATTTTCAGCTTTCTTTTCTCTAACAGCATTTTCAAAAGCAGCTTTTCTTTTACGCCAAGCATTATAATCCTTAATATTTTCAGCAGCAACAGATTGTTGATTAAGTTTATCTTGATTAATTAAAGCAGTTTCTTTATTTTCTTTATCTGCGTAAAGTTCATTAGTATTCATCATATTAGCAAGACGACCTCTTTGTTTTCTTGCAAGAGCAACACGAGAACTTGCAGTATTAGTATCAATATCGCGTTCATAAGCTGCAAGAGTTTCGCGCATTTTATCAAGTTGAGGATTAATATTAATTTTAGTTTTAAGTTTAGCAGGAGTTCTTGCAATAGGCTGAGAATTATATTTAAGTCTATTAAGCATGTTTCTATTCATAGAATGAGAAATAAGACCACCAACAACATTACTTGTAAGACCTATAGCATCAATAATATTATCACTATTTCTTTTAAACCAATTATCTTTATAGTCTTCTTGTTTGTCAAGATTAGATTTAATAGGATTAAAAGTTTTAGGTTCAACTTTATTCATCATAGGCTTATAATTAGAAATAGGAATATTAATACCTTTAGGTTTTAATCCATCTGTATTAGTAATCATTCTTTTATTATTTATAGTAGCATTTGTTTTATTATAAGTAGTTGCAGGTGTAGTAATAGATGGAGTTTCTATAATATCTTTTTTAATTTCTGTTTCAACAGGTTTTGATACATAAGGAACTCTTCTATTATTAAACCCACTAATTCCATATCCAGTAAAATATCCTTCTCTAATTAAATCCATATATGATTTATTAGGACGAACAGGGTCTGCATAATCTAAAGTTCTTTCAGTTATATTATTAGAATTTAAATCAATATCTACAACTTTATCGTATTTAGGTCCAAATAAAGACATGGCTGTATAACTAAGTTTATTATCTTCAGTCCCTAAAAGAGCTTTATTTCTTTTATTATTTTGTTTTCCACCAAAACGTTTACGTCCTCTTTCAATCAAAACAGGTACAGCAGTAAATGCTCCTTTTCTATTAAAATCATTTCTATAATAATCACTTATTTCTTCATCAGTTAAATTTCTACCATCTTTATAAATATTATCTTCAAATCTACCATTATCTAACATTGCAATATCAGCAATTTCATTATCGATAAGAAATTGTTTATAAAATTCATAAAGTTTATTTATATCTTTAGTTGTACTAACAAAAGTTGTTTTACCAGTTTTAGGACTATAAATAATATGTTTATTATTTTGTTTTTCACCTTTTGGTAAACTTGATTCAATAGGTTTACCATCCATATAATAAATAAGTTCTCCATTAATAATATCTACATTATCAAAAAGCATACTTTTATTTCTAATAGCTGCTATATAATCATTATCATCAAAATCATCTAAAGAGCCTATAATAAATTTACCATTTTTATTACCATAATATCTACTTATTTTTTCAATAGGTATTTTATTATCTATAGGAGGAGAACCTTTTTTAAATTCAGAAGCTTTACGAGAACTTCCTACAGCATTATCTCTTGCAACAAAATCATTTCCATAAATAGAAGATATATGTTCAATAGTGTCAGGTCTGTTGGTAAATATAGCATTTTCTAAATCTGCAATTCTAAAATCAGTATTTCCATGTTTAGTAAAATTATAACCAGTTCTACGTCCGATTGCTCTTTTTACAGCTTCAATTTTAGAACTTGGAGCAATATTATGATATGTTTTTACACCTTTAATAGGCGCAGGTTTTTCTATATTAGTAGTATAATTGTTAGTATATTCTTCATTATTAAATTCTTCTTCAATATCTTCAAATTTATCTTCTTTTTTAGACTTAGTATTTTTACTATTATTCATCATAAATACAGCTCTTGGAATACCAGTCATTCTACTATAACTCCCATGAGTTGGAATATAACTTTTTATACCAAAAGTCGCTTTAGTACGATTAGTTAATAAATCTTTCCCCGTAGAGGGAACAAGATGCAAAGTAGTCTTTCCATTGCTTGTAAGAGAATAAATTCCACCAGCTTTAGACTTTTTACGAAGTTCAGGATATTTACTATAAACTTTAGCTTTAACATCACTACGTCCATGCAATCCTGCAAGTCTAAGTGCATCAACAGCATCATCTTTAGTAGTAATAGGATAACTTCTTCCGCTACCAGCAAAGTCTCCTGTCTTAACTTTAGGATAAGGTTTAGACTTTGACCCATAATCTTGTTTTCTATTTAATCCACCCATTTTTTTTCTTCTATTAGGTATTATAGTGTCAGTACCAAGAATATAACCTTCTCCAGTACCATTTAAATAATCAGCAGTTCTCTTAGCTTGTCGAGCAGTATATTTATTATGTTTAAATAACCAAGTACCTTTACCTTTAACCCAAGTTCCACCAGGAGTTTCATTATTAGAATATTGACTTTCATTACTAAAAGTAGGATGAGTAGGTTGTTTATATTTATCAGTAAAATGAGCATTAGGATTAGAACCTAAAATACCGTTTCTATCTTCATTTTTCCAATAGCCTCTATAATCATAATCTTGACCATCAGCATCTGGATTAGGATTAAGATTTTTATATTTAGCTACTTTAGAATACCAAGATTGAAATTGTTTTTCTTCATTATTATTAAGAGCAGTAGTATATTTTCTTCTATTAGGTGTTTTACCGCCATTTTGTTTCTTTTTAGTACCATCATCATTAAGACCTTTTTTATCTTTATAAGATTCTTGTTGATTAAACACTTTAGTAGGATTCTCGCCACCCATAACTTTTTGAGCAGGAGATATACCATTAAGAAATGGAACAGAACTAAATACTTTAATTTCTTTATCAGCAACATGCATAACTTCGCCATCTTCTACTTCAAGACCAGTAAGAGGATTTTTACCAATATCAATACCACCTTGGCTATGTTTTCTACCAGCCATATAATAGTAGTTAGTCTTATTTTTAAGTGGAATAGCAACACCACCACTAACTACATTTGGAACTCTACGTTTAACCATAGATAATATAAAATTATTAGTTATTATGATTCATTTTGAGCCTGTATGCAAGGACTTTAGTATAGTCCTGATTAATTGCAAAGCTCATAAAGTAAAATTTAATATGAAGCTAAAAATAGCTTATTTAGAACGTTTGCCACCGCATTTAGCCTTACTTCGGCATCCCATACGAGCCATTTTCAAACGGTCATTATATGCAGCAGCATTATTAGTATTAACAGCATTAATAGGATTACCATTAGCATCTAATTGATAACTATTTTGTTGAATGCCTGTTTTAGGAGCATTATACGCAAAACCATCAGATTTATTAACTTGTTTTTGAGGAGAAGAAGATTGAGTAAGAGCACCTACAACACTACCAACTCCACCAATAGCAGAACCAATTCCGAATAAACCTTTCTTACGTCCACCACAAGCGTATTTCTTTTTAGTACCACATTTAGCAGCAGTAGTTCTTTGTTGTTTACGTTGTTCAGCTTCTTGAGCAATTTGTCTATTTCTTTGTATATTACTCATAGTAACAGCATCTGTACCAGAAAGCGCTCCTGTAGCACCAACAGAATTATTAGTAGGATTTACAAATGTAGACGTTGCATTAATAGCATCAACAATAGTATTGCCTAAATTAGCACCTTTGAACTCTTGTCCAATATTTTTAAAATCATTAATAATTTCACTACCAAGATTTGCTTTCTTTCTACCTCCACAAGCAAATGTTTTAGCAACTTTTATTCTATCATTAGTTTTCTTTTTCATACCAACTTTACCACCATTTTTAAGAGTAATTTTATTTCTATATTGTTCAACATAATCTTGATTTGCATATTGAGAACTAATAGCAGCAGCTTGTTGAACTCCTTCATTATGAGTTTGTTCAATTTGAGCATTTCTATATGCTTTTTCAGCAGCTTTCTTTTGTTTATTTCTTGAAATAATACCACCAACAAGATTGCCTACTGCTCCAATAGCAGCACCAATAAAAGCTTTCTGACGACCATTATCATTAATAATTCTACGTTTCATAACTGTAAATTATTTAATTATATTATATTTAAGTTCTTCAAATTCAACTTTAAGTTTATCAGTATTAGAGAATGTAAATTCAATAACAAAATAATTACCAAAAATTCTACTCATAATAAAGGCATCACCATAATTAGCTCGTTCAGATATTTTATTACGAAGATAACTATAGTTCCACATACCAAGTTCCCAATAAGGTTTAGTATAATCACAAAATATATTCTTTTTAGATTCTTCATTAACAAGAATGTTCAGTTGTCCAGTATTAACTTGGTCATTATAAACTTTAAGCAAATCAGCACTATAAGGGGTAATCATCCCCTCTACGGGGGAAGTAGTATAATCAAAATTGGCGGGATTAGCAAATTTAGATAGTTTATAACTAATATGTTCAAGAAATTTAATATTACTATATTGTTCATTAACAATAATACCTATTTTAGCAGGATAAATAATAGGTGTTCCTAATCCATCTTCGCCATTATCAAATTCTCCATAAGAAGTACCATCTTGAACAAATTGATGTAATGAACAATCAGTATGAGCTAAACTATTACATTGCATATAAAGTTTAGATTTAGTGTTATATGCTTCATCAAAAGAATAATCATGCAAACTTATAAAATGATTAGTATTATAATTATAACTTAGAACGATAGTTCTTTTTACATAATTAACAATATAATTCATTTTAATAAGAATACGATTATTAAATTTATCATTAGCAAATCGTACATTATAAGGCTTATATTTATTAAGCCATTGAATAATATCATTATCCATAGTATTTAATTGACCATTATCAAAACTATAAAAACGATTAAAATCGTCATTATAGAATATATATCCAAATTGGTCAACAATATAAGATTTATCATCTTGTAGTCCACCATATCCAAGAGATGAAGTAAACACTTCTTTATAAGCAACTTCAAAAGCATCAGGCTGACTAAGTTGAATAGATTTATCTTTAGTTTCAAGAGTATTACTTGTATCAAACATAAATAAACTATGTTCTGTATGAATAAGAAGAATAGTTCCTATACCAATAATATTGGTGATAATACCTTTATTTTCAGTAATATTTTTATATGCTTCTATTGGAAAAGTTCTCCAGCCATTAATACGAGTTTCGTCTTGTATAACAGCGCTACGTCTAATAGTTTTATTAAATTCATCAATAGAAACTAAATTTTCTCTATAATTAGTATAAGACTTAGAATTAAATTTATCAGCACTACTTTGACGATTTTCAAATAAGTCAATGCTATTAGCAGGAGTAACTATGCATCCCATAGCAAATTTATTATTTTCATTGGCTTTATCAAGATTATCTTTTTCTTGTTTCACATAAAAAGCATAACCAGCAGGAGCATTTTTAAAGCATTTACTTTCATAAAAGAAATCATTAACACAAGGAAATTGAAGATAAGCCATAAATGGAACATTAAGTTCATAAGTATGTTTTCTATCTGCATCAGAAGTATAATATTTACTATTAAGCCAACTACGATAAGCTATATTATTAGCAGTATTAAAAGTAAATCCAGCATTTTCATATACAAGACATCCATCATAAGTCATTACTCCATTAGCAGATTTATCTTCACTTCCAACATATGTGCTATACATTATATTAGTACATCTAATAAGAGTTTTATTAGTAGACATATAAATATCTCTATTAACATTAAATAGAGTAACTTTATATAGCATTATTTTGTTATAATCACTTCCAGATGGATTATAATTAGGAAATAGATTATAAGAATCTCTTAACTGAAGAGCAGTACCTAATCCCATTCTATTATCAGAAGCGCTATCTGCAATAGCTAACTTATATTCAGGAACAGCATAGCAAGCAGGAGCATATTCAAACTCATTAACAGTATTATTATCGGAATTTGTATTTACTTGAGGTTTATTCATATCATGGCAGAATTTATAAGCACTACCTCTTTGATTATAATCCCAATTAGGAATATCTTTTTCATCCCAACAATTTATAGCATCGATTCTCATTAAATTATAATCAAGACGAATAGAATCAGAAATATCATATTGTCCACTAAAGAAATACATTAAATCAGATTTATGTGAATTAGCAGTATCTTGATTATACCATCCACCACTTTTAGGAACAATTCCATCTTGACTTCTAAAATCATTACGAGTAAGCATACCAGAAATACGTTTAATAGGCTCAAACTTCTCATAAGATAAGAACCATCCAACATATCCATTAGGTATAACAACATTATTAACATTAAACATATATTTGTTAACAGAAGTTCCACTATGCTTACTTATAGGAACTTTAAATAATTTATCTCCATTATTATTATAATAAGGAAGAAAGTTAGTAGCATTATACCCAGAAGCTATTTGAAACCATTTTAAATTAGCATATTTACTATCTTCAAAACTAATAAAGAAATCTTTAAACGCCTGGATATATTCATTTCCAGTAAGTTGAGTATATAGATTAGTACCTGAAATAGTTTGATAAATTTTAAGTCCAGTAACATTTAATTCAGAATTAATAAGTAAATCTGCATCAACAGGCATGGCTGCATAATAATTAGTATTTTTATAAGAAAATGCTATAGGAACAATTTCTGTAACATTATCATCATCAGTAGTCCATTTAGTATTATTATTTATTCTATACCCATTAGTGCAATGCCCATATTTGTCAACAAAATGAATAAAAAAGTTATAAACTTCTCCAGGAATAAGAGTTCTTTCAGTCTTTCTGTTATTAAAACTTGTATTGACATTAATATAATTTACTCCTCCATTAACAGCATATTCTTCGCAATTTATAAATGTTTTAGGAGAATTATTATCAATTTCACCATTAATAACTTTAGATATAGTAACAGTTTTATTAAATTTATAAATAACAGGTTGAGTACCTCCTTCTTCAACAGGCTCATCGGTTCTAACAATAAATGCTATAAAACTTGGAAGTGTATATTGTCTATTAATAAGATGTCCCCAAACTTCATCTTCTGTAATAGTAAATTCAGAAGTAGCTTCCATTATATTAATATCACCAACTCTAAAAGATTTTCTAATAACACTTGTATTTTTTCCATCTTTAGTATAAACGTCACAACTACCATATAAGTCAAGAATAGTATCACTATCAAGATTAAAATAAGCATATCCAGGAATACCATTTGTACTTCCGTCATATTGATTATTATAGTTTACTGTAGTATTTTTACTTGATATAGTATAATCATAACTTACAGAACTTCCATATATAGTACTACCAAAAAGAGACATAGTAATATTATTAATAATACCACTATCTATTATATTTTTATTATTAGCATTATCTTCTTTATAATTAGCAATATATAATTTATTTTTATAGTTAATAATATTTTTAACATCAAAATAATTATAATTATCAATTATAAATTCTTCAGCAGAAGCTTCAATAAGAGAAGCGTTATTTAAAATAAATTCATCTTTATAATAACTACTACTTGTCCAATTAAAATTAATATCAGAAGTTCTAAATGCTTTAGTATATCTTTTAGATGCACAAATAATACCTATTTGATATTTAGCATAAACTTTATTTCGAGTATCAAAACTAATATCTATTTTAAATGTTTCATTAGCGATATCAGAAGTATTACTAAAATAATCAGATGCACCAGCACAAAATCCATCATTTGGCTCTATAGGAGCAATTATATCATAAGCCCCACCACCTTCCATACCTGTAATTTTTTGTCTATAACAATATTTAGTTATAGCATATTTTTCAAGAGTATCTACAAATATAGGAAAACCAAAATTAAACCATTGAGTATAATCTACAGAATTAATCTTAAAACGAATAAAAAGATAATACCATCCTTTATAAGCATTACCTTTTATATATTTAAGATTCCTCATAGAAGGAATATAAACTTCAGGAGAAATAGAAAGAACACTATTAGGAATATTTCTATCATTAAATATAGTATCATCATCATAATTTCCAAGATTAATAGTACGAAGAGGAATTTTACTTTCATTGCCATTATATTCGGCAATAGCAAGTATAAGACTATTTTCTACATTATAAGTAAATGTACCTTTAATTTTACCCCCATGATACTCAAGATAATTAGTATTGTCAGTACCATAAACACATTTCATAGATTCCGCTTTAGTAGCAGTTTCCTCTCTATATCTAAATATTTGAGCTTTATTAGCATTATCCCCATTTTTAATAGCAATAATAACTAATTCTACATTACAAGGAATAATAGCTACAACAGTATAATGATAAGAATTATAATAGTTCTTAAGAAAATTATGAATAAAAGTATTTTCTCTAATACTTTCTTCATTAGTAATACAGCTCTCATCATTTGCAACTTTAACATTATGAGCAGTAACTAAAGACAAATTATCAGCGTCTTTAGGATGTAAATTCATTTGTAGTTTAGGAGAAATATCCATAACAAATAGAAAATTATTAATTATTATAACTTAATTTTAGCCGCTGTATGACTACTTAATATAATGCTTTACAATTAATCAGCATAGTATATCAAATTTAGTATAAAGCTAAAATTAGCTAACTACGAGGGTCAAAGGTATCAATAAACAATGTTGACCGGAATAACTTGCTACTATCACCAATACTATCATTAATAACACTTCTCTTAGCTTCTTCTTTAAGTTGAGTCCATATTACAAAAGGATTTGTCCCTCCATGAGAATTTTGTAAATTAAATACTGGATGTTTATAACCACGGCAAAGCATCTTATATATACAATAGTAAGTAATAGCTTCTATAAGTAAACCATTGTTAGGAATAACAGGAACTTCACAATCGAAAATTTCACTACAAACAGTTTCTATATATTCAGTCTCAACATAAATAAAATCAGCATCAAAATTAATTTCAATTTTATCACAACCTGCTAAAACATAATTACGTTCCTGGACATTATTACCTCCAAGAACGTATCCTTTGACATTATATCTATATGGATATTTGTCATTAACAGTTTCAGCAATCATATAATTAGGAGCTTTAGCTTGTCCTGTATTGATAACATCAATAGTATCAGGTGTAAGTTCAGCAATAGTATCGCTCGTTGCACTCGCGGAATCCCCCGTAGAGGAAACATTGCCACAACATTGACCTTCTCCAGCTTCTTTTACTTCACAACAATTATTATCATATACTTTAATATTAGCATTATTTATAGGACAATCAGAATAAGCTATTCTATCTTTAACAGTCACTTTCTTCTTCTTACTCTTAGTACGAAGAACATTAAGTTGTGACATAGCGTCAATACACCAAGCACCAACACGAGGAATCCAATCACTATTATCAGGGTTGAAATCATTGTCAATCTTAGCTATTATGCGCTCCACATTTGTATCTACATTGTTCAGCATTTCGGACGTAATTTAAATACTTTGTAGGGTCTTTATATAAAATAATATTAAGTTTATATTTAATATCAACTTGAAGATTATAAATATCTTCTTCTGTATGACATAAAGTATCAGCCATTTGTGTATAAGACATTCCTCTATATTTTGTAGCTACATATTCAGTACGTTGATAATCAAGATTACTACTCTTAAATATCTCAGATTTAATAAAAGTAAATTCATACCAATCAGTACTTTCTTTATAAACACGATAATCAACAGCATTATAAGGAATACGTCTTGCAGCATACCATGCAGCTTCTTTATCGTCATAGAGTTTTATTCCTTTAGCAAGAAGTTCTTTCTTTTTAGCATTAGTAGCAGCATAATCTAAATGAATTTTATTTTTAATACGTTTAGGGTCAAGTTTCCAATGATTAATAACATAAGTTCCTATACCATATCCAAACTTATATCCCATACCTTGTAAAACACATTTATGAACTTTACAATAATAAGCAGTAATATATTTACGATAAACACCAAATTTAATATCTTTACGTTTAGTAGCAAGTTCTATAAGTTTATTATATCTATGTTCACTGCGTAATATATTACAATATTTAGTAAGTTGTAAAAGAACAATTCTATTAGGATGGTCAATAGTATCTCTAAGTAATACAATAGCAAGATTATAAAGATATTCTTTTGAATTATATTTTTTATTAATCCATTCTATTTCAATATCATCAAGGCAAATACCAAAAGAATCTTTAAGTGCAGACTTATTATCTTCAAGATATTTATATAGTTCTTCTTTAACTCCAATAGTAGTTTTAAGACTTTCTTTATACTTTTCTATATCGTTCTTAGCGTTATGTATAAATTGAAGATAATATCCTTTAATAGTAATATCTGGAAGCATATTAAAATATTATTTTACGATATTAGCAGAAGGTACTTCATTAGTATCTCTAATTATTTGAGGATACCAAGTTTCAAGAACAAATTTCTTAACAGTACTAATCATATCTTCAGGAAGAAGAAATTCATCATTATCACTAATAGAATCTAAATCTAATTTTCCATCTATAGTTTCTGTTTGAATAATATGAGGATATTCAAATACAGATTCAATTATAATAGAACCAAGATTTTGAAATTTACTTTCTTTAGGAATACCTATATAAATATATTCATTTATATAATCATAAGTAAGTACAGGACACATTCCTGGAAGAGCAGCATAATATTTAGCAGATGCTTCTTTAACAAAAGCAACTTCTAAAGGATTTTTCATACCAGCAGTACGAACTGAATGAAAAGGTAGATTATTAGTAAGACGAACAGGACGAGGAACTTTATTAACAGTTCTCTTAATTGTATCAGTAACAACACCTTTAGAACCATATAAATCTCCATCAAGAACATCAGTAAGACTTAATTTAAATCTTTGTTGTAGGATTTTATCAGTATAATTATGATTAGCATAACTACGTCTAATGGCTTCATTACGACCATGAATTATACCAAGTTTGATAGCACGCCTTACAGGAATACTATCAGGTTGTTTTACAGAATGAGCAATTTCTGAAACAAGTTGAGCAATAGATGACATAATAGTAATAATTTTATGATTAATATTAATTTCAACAAATATAATATATTAGTTTTATATAGCAACTAATTACATATAAAAAATTTATCAATTATTATAAAAACAAAAAGCGGCAATACGTCTATCACAACGTACTGCCGCAATACTATTAGTATCAACGCCTCAACCAATATTCTTAAAATAATTCCAAACTTTTCCTACTCCAGCATCTTCATCTTTAAACCAAAAATTAATAGCAGAAGCTATTATTTTATTATCTAAATCTTCACGAGAGATATTAACATACCACTCATTATAAAGACGAGAATAATCATGGAATTGAGCATTTATAGCAACATAAACATCCCAGCAAGTATAAGAAGAATCAAGATTTCTAACATGTTTTTCATAAATTTGTTTAGCATCTTCAATAGAATAAACTTCTCCTCTACAAACGTTTCCATTACGTTTAGTATGATACATAGCACTAACTTGATACTTAGCGTACATTTCATCAAAATGAGGACCACGAATATGTTCATGAAAACCACGCATAGCTTTCCAAAAAGTCTTAACATCCTGTTCTTCTACATAGTCAAGTGCAGGATGTAAACAAGCAATAGCAGCTAATAGTTCGTTAGCAGAAATATTAGCAGTATTGTAAGACATTATTATATCTTTAAAATGGTGCATATTATTTTGATATTAAAGTTTGTTTAAATGTTTCTATATCAGTATTATCAAAAACTATTGCTTTATTAAGAAAAGGAATATTTACTTTAATAGTACCATTACCTAATTCAACACCTCCAAGAACATTCGGATATTTCTTAACTTGAGCAACAATAAGATTATCAGCCATTTCTGAAAGAATACCCTCAATATCAATTTTACCATCTTTATCTTGAACAAGTTTCAAAACAGAATCTAATTTTTCAATATTGTTATTTACAGCTCTTGCAATTACAGGTCTAATCAAAAGAACAAAAGGATTTTGAACAGACATTTCAGATAGTTTCATATTAACAAAAGAAACTACATTATCTATAACAACTTTTCTATCAACCATAACTCTTTATTGTTTAATGTTTTTAATAAATTCTGCATAAGTTAAATTAGGATTAACTTGAACAGCTATTTGGAACTTTTTAAATAATTCCATTTCTTTATTAGAAGCATCTACTATTTGTTTCTTTTTATCTTTAATATTTTTAAGTTGTGCTTCAAGTAACTCTTTACCACGAGCACTATTTTCTACTTTATCTCTAACAGAATTAATAAGTTCTTGTTGAATCATCATCTGTAATTCTTTTTCTATAGAAACATAAATTTCATCTTGTCCAAGAATAGATTGTTGTTCATTAGTTAAAGCAGATACTTCTTTATCTATTTCATCCCAAATAGAATAATTCCTTTGATTAGGATTTTGAGAAGAAATTTGAGTTTGTGCCATTCGTTGTTTTAATTCTTTAAGACGATTAATTTCATCGTCAAGACCTGCAAAATAATCAACAGGAGAACGATTATTTCCTGAGAGAATAGGGTCTGGATTACCGAGATTAAATTGATATTGAGGCGTATTCATAACATGATGATTATTAAGTTAAATAAAAGCCCGTAGAGGACTATATTATAACAATAGTCCCTCTACGGGGGAAGAATCAAGAGATTAAGCAGCTTCTTCGGCAGTCATTGAAGATTTAGTACTTCCACATCCACAGTTACGATAGCTACCGTAGCCAGTAACAATAGGAGTATTAGGAAGAACAATTTCACCTGTAATCATACGACAAGTACGACGGAACAAATTAAAGTTAGCCTGCTGTGCTACATTATCAATATCGCATTGGATAAGTTTATCCTGATAAGGACGAATAGCCTTCATAACAGCAACTTCAGTACGCAAAGCTCCAACTTCTGCAAGAATAGCATCCTTGTCATCGCGAGTGGACTTATACAAACCAAACATATCTGCATTATGTTTAGCATTAATAGCATCAAAACCATTACGCATAGCAGAGTAAATACCAAACATTTCTTCATTAATAGTTTGACGGTCAGAGAAACGTTCTTGCTGTTGATTATATGAACGCTGCCACAAACCATTAACAAGATTAACATAATCTTCACATTCTTTACGTTCCAGATAACGGTCGTTAGCAATATCGGCAGCGGCTACCATACCAGCGGCAACATTTCCGCAACACCCTCTATTACCTAATCCAAAAAGACCATTGCCACAATTATTAAGACCACCATTGAGCAACCATAAAGCAGTGCCAGCAATACCCAATCCGAGAGCAGTTCCAGCAATACCTTTAGAAGCATACTCTTTTTTATCATGCCCAGTTTCTTCCATCTGAACATAACTTTTGCCTGTTTCCTTATCAACAAACATCATAACTTTAAGTTTTTAAATTAAACAATTAGAATGATTATTATAACCGATTACAGCACAAAGGTATCACTGAAACAAAAGAAAATAGACACAATTATAACAAATGTTTATAATTATGTCTATTCCAAATAATTACGTTATGACGAGCCAATAATAGCTTGTTATGGATGTTTAGCTTTATATTCTTTAATCCTATACATAGTAGCTTCATCAAAATCTCTTTCACTCCAACTAAGTTCTTTAAAACCAATTTCTTTATGACCAGGGGGAATAAGTTTAAGTTTAAGATAGTTATCAAATGTAGCAGGACTACAATGAAGAATTTTATCACAAGCATATCTTTTACTTATACGTTTAACTCCTCTATTTAATTTAGTTAAATCTTTAATAATAGCATCTAATTCTTCTTCAGTATGATTGCTATTACCAGAATCAATATTAGCAATTGCTTCTTCAAGAAGACTTTTTATTGCACGAAGACGAGGATTAATCATATCTTTTTCTTTATATGTATTATCGTAGATATTATAATAAATATAGCAGCAATAATATGATAAATAATTAATAATTGAATATTTGTAATAGGAATACCAATAATTGCATCAATATTAGCAATAGCTAAATTAATAAAATTAGCAGTTATTATAAGTCTATGCCAAATACAGAAATTGAAAATATAACTACAAAGATAAATAAGAAAAGTAGTAATAATAGAATTACCAATAAGAAAATCAAATGTATATGAAACTATATTAGTAATTCCAAAATAATAAGTAATATTATTTAATAACATACCCGCCATTTGTATGACGGGTATGAATTTAATTAGAAGTATTAATAACTTTCTCACTTTTTAGATGATTTGGTTGATTTACTTCCACCAGCACTATACTGCTCTTTATTTCCCCCATTGTTAGGACGCTTAGGTCCGGTACTTCCTGTACCACGATTAGGTCTTCCCATAATTTTATAATTTAAATTATTATATAAATAAAATATAATCAGTAATATCAATATGTATATCAGCAACAATAAAAATACAATTATTAGCAATAAGTATATAATTAATATGATAAATATAAAACTAAATTTTATAATATCAAAATATTAATACTCTTTTTTATAGTCTATTCCAAGTTTTTTAGCAATAGGTTTAGCAAGCCAACTCCAAGCAACAGGAGCAACTATACAAGAATTAATAATTATATTAATAGAAACATTAGAAGTACAAGCATAAATTATACTCATAATAGTAGACATAACAATAAATACAAAACGTTTTTGCCATGTAGTAGGAATTTTATCTCCATTAATATCATCTATTATTTTAATCATTGCATAAGTTGCTACATTAATAGCAAGCATTAATGAAAAATCAAAATTATTAATAAGTTGATTTATTATTTGTTCCATTATTGTTAAATGTTTTATTATTAATACTATCAATAGAAGTTTTAATTTCAGAAAGTTTAGAAATAATTTCAGTATTACTATTATTTTTACTATAAGCGTCTATAGTTAAACTATTAACAGCTATAAGAATCTTATTAATATTTTCTTGTAAAACAGTAAAAT
>NFZD01017404.1_pt1 | contig 38016 bp, 47 predicted proteins | sample 1095381 | NCBI WGS metagenome assembly NFZD01 (sample SAMN03609891, study PRJNA323583) | gut metagenome | isolation source: feces | host: Rattus norvegicus | place: Denmark: Riget | collected 2013 | reverse complement strand
AATGATCCTGAAGCAGATGATACTGGAGAAGGAAACGACCAAGGGGCTGAGGGAGAAGAAGGTAATGATGGAAATGAAGATGAATACCAGATGAATGATCCTGAAGCAGATGATACTGGAGAAGGTGGCGAAGGCACTGATGATACTGCTGGTAGCGAACCAACTGATGATCCATCATCTAAATTAAAAGATATAGAAAAATCTATCTTTGACCAGTTAACTCCTGAGCAACAAGCTGCTAAGACTAAAGAACTTAAGAGCCTTTATACTGATACTTATAATAAGTGTCAAACAATTGTAGATATGGTTAGCACTGCAGAGAAAGAACCTTCTCAAGCTAAAGTATACGACTATATCATTAACAATCTAGTAGATCTTCAGAAATATATTAGAGACTATCTTGATGATATTTTTGATAGTAAAACATATATAGAAAATATGACTGAACTTCAGAAGTATCTTGCTATATTAGATACAATTAATAATGTATTTGAAGAGATAAAGAAAGGATCCGAAACACAGGCAAAATAGTATCTGTGTAAAATTGGATATAATAACAATATAGTAAATATTTAATGTAAATTAAATAAGAAAAATTGATGAGTAAGAAAGGAGACTAATACTATGATTATTGGTGAAGCGCCGAGACGTAATATGTCCGACAGTTTTAAAAACGACCCAATGCATAGTTTCGTTGAGTCCTATGTTAATCTTACACAGGGCATCTTAAACGAAAATGCAACTGATATATATACAGATCCAGCAAGAGCATTCATGGCAAATGGAAGTAATGAAGCTTTAAAGAACTTCTTCGTAGAAAATTCTTATGATCCACAGGGTATGACTCCAGATGAGATTGAAGACCATGTTGCTACAATGGAACAACAATATGACAATGACCGCTCAGGTCTTCTTGAACAGACAATGATGAGCTCTATGAATCCGATGATCGGTATCACAATTCCGATGCATAAATGGATTCTTATGAATATGGTATTCGACAAAGGTGCTATTCCAAAATTCGTTGCTCGTTCACCGAAGTTTACAATTTCTATGGAATATCGTATTTTGGTTGACACTGAAGGAAATGAACTGGATATGTTCCGTGATCAGAACCTTATGACCGATGCTATCGAAAAGACAGCTCCGGAGGTTGAATTTGAACTTCCAGCCCTTCCATTCACAGATGACAATGAAATCGTACATACTTATCTTAACGGTCTTGCAGGTGCAGATCATCTGTCTATCGAGACGAGAATCTCTGCATTCAAGATTACAGATCAGTATTTTGAAATTGGTGACATCCTTCCGGATGAAAAGACAGGATACATCGAACCAAACGGTAAAGTTGCTGAAGAAGCAGGTACACATGAAGTTTGGGTAAGATGTAACTACGCATTCGCACCGACATACGGAGAAGTTGAACGTGCTCTTATGGCAAACGTTTCTTATGAATACAAAGTAAATGAAGGTGGAGTTAAGATTAAGAAAGTTACAGACTTCGTTTCTGGTACAATGCAGAACGACAGACTTAACATTCAGGTTCTTAAAGGAAATCTTAAAGGTATTCGTATCACTTCAAGATTGGATACATCTAGTGCACGTCTTACAACATGTAGCGTAAGATGGAAAGAAAAAACAGATATTGTTGAAATTCCAAACGCTATCCCAGTAGACGTAACAATATCACCAGAGGAAACAAAAGATATCGCAGCTCTTTACAATGTAAACCAGGTAACTAAGATTATGAGCATGATCAAAACAGTTCTTGGAAATACAAAAGATGATCAGATCAGAAGAAAACTTGATCAGTCTTACAAAACAATGGATGTACGTTCTAAAACATACAGCCAGTTCGATTACGCTCCTCGTGAAGGATATCACGGAGATCATGTTGAGTGGAGAAGAAATACATTCTTCGATTTCTTCGATTCTCAGATGACAAAACTGTATCAGGTATTAAATGATCCGAACATGACAGTTTCTGTATTCGGTGATCCTGACCTTGTAAGAAAGATTACACCGACAGATTACAGCTACCAGACACCGTCTAACATCGGACCAGTGCAGCTTGACTTTACAAAGACAGTTGTTACTTCTGATTCTAGAGTATACAACTTCATCGGTTCTGATAAACTTCGTGGATCAACAGAATTTATCGTAGTTCTGTGTCCAAGAGGAACAGATAGAATTATCTACAGAATCTATGATTACCAGATGTACATCAGCAATGAAATTAGAAACGCTGATAATCCGGCATTACCGAACATTCATGCATTTGAGCGTTGGAAATTCGTAGAATATCAGCCAGTTCAGGGACGTATCAATATCTTACATCCTACAGGATTGACAGATCATTACGACTTTGTTCAGGTTAAACAAGTTCAGTAATTAAAAGATAAAGCGGCAGAGAAATCCCAGTACCGTACGGTACTGGGATTTTATTTTATTTTCATAAATACTCTGTAGTAATATATTATAATAGCGATAAGACTATATAGGAGGAAATATTTATGAATGCAATAGTAGCAATCGACAATAAGAATGGTATAGGAAAAGATGGAGAACTTTTGGTTAAATTAAAAGCCGATATGAAATGGTTTAAAAATATTACTACTAATAAAGTGGTTATTATGGGAAGAAAAACTATGGAAAGTATAGGAAAACCATTACCTAATAGATTAAATATTGTACTTACTAGAAATTATACATTAAATAAAACTGGATATATTTTTCTTCATTCTATTGAAGATCTCATGATTTTTTTAAGGCTTAAACGTATCTCTACAAAGGATTGTTTTGTAATTGGCGGACAGCAAATTTATAAAGCGTTAGAGGATCAAATTGCATATGTATACGTTACTAAAATTTTTAAAACATTTGATTCTGATGCAAAATTTCCTATTTCTTTTAATAATTTAGAAATGATAACATCATCTCAAATACAGGAAGAAAATGGAATTACTTTTGAATTTAGATTATATAAGAACTGTACATTGTTTTTAAAGTTTATGGAGCATACGTTAAAAAAACCATTGAATGTTTTTGAGAAAAAATTAATAAAAACAGTTATCACATCAGATAGTTTAAAATTAGCTTCATATGGTATACCGATTCAAAATACCGGTATAGATAAAAATGACAGGATATATAACAGAGATGCATTGAAAGCTTGTTATGGAGCCTCATCTAGTGTTATCATAATCGATGAATAAAAGGAGAGTATAGGGTTTAAACCCTATACTCTATGTTTTTTTGAATTTGTCTCGATTTTCAATTATATATTATCAAAATGAATAAGGATAGAGAGTGGTCGCTCTCTATCCTTATATCCCCATTTGAAAGGAGATGATTTCATGAAAAACCTTCTTGCGGAACACACGTTCCAAGATTGTAAGGTTGGCGATATACTCCAACCAGTTCCTGTCATTATAACACAGGATAATGGTGACGGTACTTATCGAGGCTATCTTGACCTCGATAAGATGTCAGCAAAACAGCGCATCGTAGCAGATATGTTCTGCTAATGAGCATGAATACAATAGAGAGGTGCACTTGTATCTCTCTATTATTTTTTTGTTACATATATAGTATTTTACTAATACTTAATATCTTCACATACAAATAATTTATTAGTATGAAAGGAGCTAAATACAATGAATCAAAATTTAGAAGGATTGTATAAATGTATACTTGAATTAGGTTCAACATCTGATTTTGAAAATATAACACCTTTGAATGATTTAACAAACATGATGAGAAGAGAATTGAACAGATTGTTTCCTGATTTTAAGTGTGGAGAAGTAATTATCAATAAAAATACAGATAAACAGTTTTTTGGTATTATGGTGGTGCCGGATTATAAATTCGGATCTCATTCTGATTTCACTCAAAGAGTTCTTCAAGGGTATAAAGGCACATATGTACATAATGCAATTAGAGAGTTCGAACCTTTCAAAGAATGTGCATATGCATTAGAGATAGATATGCAATTACTTAGAAGATTCGATCTTAAACCAGGAGAAGTAATTGCTCTTGTATTGAGAGAAATATGTGTAATGAATTCCCCTAAGCCGTATTCTGATTTAAGAAATATTATTGATAGATTCGTTGCTCTAAATAATATAGAGCTAGATGTATATGAAATTCTAAAAAGACCTGAGCTATTTTCTACAATCTGCAATATAACTATGCATAATATAACGAGTATATTTGAAGGAAATAATCTTGAGTTATGCAGAAATGATGTCCCTGATGTATTGAGAACATTTGAAGATAATATTCCAGATTACTATTTATCTGCAACAGAAAGACTTTACTCTGTAGCTACCCCTGAAAGTGTAGATACTGCTACTGTATTAATGGACTGGTATCTTAGAATATATGACAAATTAGATCAAAGCAGAGAAATAGAATATCTTCTCAGAGATAGCATAGAGATAGAATCAAGTATTATTATTAAACGTATGCTTGCGTACTGTTATAAAAGTATGTCAACAGTTTCTCCAAGAGATGAGAAATATTATCAGGACGTAGTTCAGGAATCTTCAAGAAGAAAAGGTCTTATTTATCAGATGAAACGTAATGGATTAAAATCTATTGAAGAGGATTTGTTTGAATATAATATGAGACTGAGAAATGTTGAAACTCAAGATGATGCTATTCTGTTAATGAGACAGATCAATAGTAGAATGAGTATTCTTGAAGATTATCTTATGGAAGAAAAAGATCTTGATGATAAAGAAAGAGAAAGATGGGAGACTTGTTACAAGAAATATCTTGATCTTAGAGAGTCTTTATCCAAAAAGACTGTATACAATAAGAAGATGTACGGATTGTTTGTAGACTATAATGCGTTGCAGAATATGTCGCAGAGCGGAAATCTTATGAATACTTATTACTAAAAATATCAGAGATAGTGGAGAATATCCACTATCTCTTCTTTTCGTAAATTTCTTACCTAACAGTCATGAATTTCATGAATGTTGGGGAGGTATATAAGGATATGGCTAAAGGATATTTTGATTATTCGACAAAAATTAATATAAAATTTGCTCAGGAGAGTACTTATCTTGCTACTGGAAGTAATTATTTCAACTTAGGGGATGCATCTAAAATAAAATTTGAATATTACGGAAATATGGACTGGATATATTTGCCTAGTCAATCAGGATAATATCTTAATACTGGAGGTTTAACTTTTGTAATATTACACATATCTGGGAACAACATAACATCTTCATATCTCGAATATATCAATAGCGATAATATATCTGGAAAAATATTTGGAAAATATATGGGAGGGGATTCTGAAAGTAAAACTGACGGATCTTATCCATTAGTAGCATTTTTTCTCCAAGATTTAAATCTATAAATATACAAGTTAATAAAAATATGAATATTACTAATAATAATATGAAGTTACATATGTGGATACTTAGAACAAGATAGGGTTAGTCTTTTTAGACTAACCCCAATGCTTTTTGATGATGAATGTTTAGATAATTTACCGCATATTCAAATGGAACAAATCTTCCATACTTAGTCATATATGTATCCCGAACTGACTTATCTATATATCCATAATACCATGATTTAAAATCTGCTATATATACTTCATTGTATGTGCCATCCCAATGCATTTTGCAATTGGTATATTTCTTTTTGAAGAATTTAAAATAACTATATTTGGTGTAAGTAATTTTACCTAATAGTATTCTAGCTTCTTCTTTAGCTTCTACATATACCTGATATTTATGCGATCTATTTCTCTCTATAGATCCTCCAGGTATCCTATATTGCCCGTTTCCTATATTCATATATATTTCATTTTTCTTATTGAATATAAATACTTCTACACGTCCTCTGAATAATTTATCTGGATATTGATCAAAAGTAAGAATACTATTCCAATTTCCATTTATATCATAATATCCTTTATTTTTAATAATATCCTCTGTTGTTAAAGAACTATCTTTAGGAGTTCTTTTTTGCTGTTCAGACAATGATGTCACCTCCTTTTTTGATAATTAAAATGATTAATATTATGTGAAAGTAAGAATATAATACAAAAATACAGGTTAGCTATAATAAGCTAACCTGTTAACTTTCGTTATTTTAATTATATATTATAAAAATGAATAGAGAGTAAGAGCCACCACTCTTACTCTCTATATCCCCTAAAGAAAGGAGATGAATCATATGTACAATAAACTGAAAGCAGAACATACATTCTGCGACCCTAAACCTTGGGATAGTTGGGTCCCAAGTAGACCTGTGATAGTAACACAGGATAATGGTGATGGTACTTATCGAGGCCGCTTAGACCTCGATAAGATGTCACTTGTACAGAAAATTGCGTCTTTGTAGTTTTCTGTAAGAGAAGAAGTGTTGGCTAATGCTTCTTCTCTAATTTATTGTTATGCGAGAAATTTTTTACAACAAAGGAGTTTTTAACAAATGAGAAGAGAATGGAATTTATCGGAACACAGAAGAAATGAACGAGATATGAAATGGAATGGGTTTACATTGAAAGGTGATTCGTGGTACGGATTTGACTGGTACAATAATCCTATTGTAATTACAAAGAAAACAATGGATGGGATGGTATTGATATTCATGGCTGACGGACACCAGTGGCATGACAAATGGATAGATATTGGAAATCCATGTATTCCGTTATATATTCAGCAACAGCTGTATGTATATGATCATTTCAAAAACAAAGGAAGAGAGTATAGATAATATACTCAAAATAAAGATAGGTAATGGAGAATATCTCCATTACCTCTTACTACTGATTTATTTTTTCTATATAAAAACAACTATCGTCCATATTTAAACAATATCCTTTATTAATATCATTAAATATTTTAGAGCAATAATCAAATACTGCACTTTTGCATTTTGGGAATGATATTTGATCATTATTCTTAGCTTTGTTCAAATCCCATCCAATCACTGCAAAAGAATTATCCTTAGCATAAGGAAGCATTATATCTTCATACATATACGCACAATCTTTACATGCTACTATTTCTTTAGTTAATAACTTTTTCGCATATTCAGCTTTAGATAATAACTCATTATTATCTTCTTCTACAGATTCTTTTACATTACTATTTGTTTTCTGGGTAGATATAGTCGGAGCTGAGTCAGAATAATTTCCTGCTTTTGTCTGGCTTGTTTTCTTTTTTGTATTTTTTACTTTCAATTGCATCGCAGGATTTTTATAATATTTTGTACTTTCATCTTCAATATTAGATTCAGATAAATAGTACGTTTCTTGAAACATAATTCCACTATAGTTGAACCTATACAAAACATTATTTGGAAGTAATAAATACATAGTAAATATTTCACCAGGTCTAGCTGTTAATATTACAGATATACGCATATCATTTTCCAAAATATTAATATGATAAAGATTAGTATCTGTAGTTTTATATGATGGACATGATCCTGATATAAGTTTAATATATTCTTCCTTGGATATTGATAGTATATTAAAAAATTTAAATGGATATTCTCTATTAGCATCTTTTTCGTCAAATGTATAATATTGTCTTGCTGCAGTTATAGCAGCGTCTTTAACTGCAAGATAGTCATCTCTAATATTTGTAGGGAATCCTACTTCCGGTATTTTATAATTATACGGTTCATATATTCTTTTATATTCGTCATATAAATAACACTCGCTGCCAGTGGTAACATAGTTATTATAATATTTAGTGTTGGCTTCGTATATTACATCAGAAGGACTATATTTTCCCTTCTTAATAGCATTACAATGTTTGTCGGTAACTTTATAATCATAATTAAAAAAATTAAATCCTCTGTTAACAAGAGATATATTTTGCAATTGAACTATATCATTTGGTTTCCATAAAGAAGGTACTTTTGATAATTCTTGTGCTTTGGATATAATCTCCATTACAAATCTGGAACAAAACCATTTTTCATGATCTTCTGATTCTTTACCTAACCAAATATCAAATAACCCTTTAAAATCATATTTCAATTTATCTTTATGATTATTGAAATATGATAATCTGTTTTTCATAGCTTTATATGCCTTGTCTGTTACATACATTACATATACACTATATTTAGAATTAAACTTTGTAAAGAATTTATCTTTTGGATCATTCACAGCAAATCCTATACCTTTCTCCCCTTTACCTTTAGTTCCAAATGAATATAATGGATCTAGCTTAGAATTAAATGAAATGCACGCATGAGAGAACTCATCACCTGTAACTTTTTTAATAGCATTTGCTAATGGAGTCCCACTATGCATTAATACTATATACACTGGATTCTTTTGGGAATTGGAGAATATAGCTTCTTCAAATATCATATACTTACACCTCTTTCTTATTAATTATTAAGATGTGACAGTAAGAAAAAGCTACTGAAATTTTCCGTAGCTTTATACTGTTAAGATCAATACCCCCACTCCAATATTCAGGATTATTATATACTGGTAGTGTTTTTGTTATTCAACCAGTCCATCCATAATTTACCCCCATGCAGGGCAATCTAACATAATTCCGCACAAAACAAGCTGAAATTTCAAAATCTTATTTTTTACACACTCTTTAGCATATTCTGTTAATCCTATATACTATCAGTTAGTTTATTATTAACATTCATCCTTATTGTATCATATTGCAAACTCAAGCTGCCGATATAGAAATATAAAGGTATTATATAGTCACCTCCTTCAATATCATCTAAACACAATATTTCCCATATTAAAACCTCCTTTATCTAAAATTACTTGTACGTAATTTAATTTTCCCAACTTATCTATAATAGGTAAATCCTATTATGTAACTCATACAATATTCATAAAAGGAGGGAATTTTTATGAGTATGAATGGTATTGATGTAAGTAATCATCAAAATGGTATCAACCTGAGTGTAGTTCCTTGTGATTTTGTTATCATAAAAGCAACTCAGGGAACAAGTTATATTAATCCAGACTGCAATCGTGCATACCAGCAAGCTAAAGCTGCGGGTAAATGCTTGGGAGTTTATCATTATGCTGGTGGTGGCGGAGCAGTAGCAGAAGCAGATTTTTTCTTAAAAAATATTCAAGGATATGTAGGAGAAGCTATACTCGTTCTTGACTGGGAGAGTTATCAGAATAGCGCTTATGGCCAGGGTCCAGCTTATGCTAAACAATTCTTAGATAGAATTTATGAGAAAACTGGGATAAGAGCATTAGTATATACGAGTAAATCTGTATGTAATGCTTACAACTGGGGTTCTATTGCACCTAATCATGGATTGTGGGTAGCTCAATATGCTAATAAGAATCCTACAGGATATCAATCAAACCCATGGACTGATAATAAAGGATATGGTGCTTGGTCTGGACCAGCTATCTTCCAATATAGTTCATCAGGAAGATTATCAGGATATGATGGAAATCTTGATATAAATATAGCATATATGGATAGAGATGGTTGGAATAAGTATGCAGGTAAAGGAAATGCAACTAAACCTCCAATAAATCCAACTCCTCCTACAGACAATACCCCATCTGGATCTATTATGGATCTTGCTACAGGAGTATTACAAGGAAAATACGGAGATGGTACAGATAGAGAAGCAGCTCTTGGGGCTAAATTCCAAGAAGTTCAAAATGAAGTTAATCATAGACTTCAGGCTTCCGTAGATACATTAGTCGCAGAGGTTAAACAAGGACGTTATGGCAATGGTACAGATAGAGAAGCAGCTTTAGGTCCAAGATACAAAGAAGTTCAAGATAAAATTAATGCATCTAACGGAAGTTCAGTAAAAACATACACTGTTCAATCAGGAGATACATTATCCGGAATCGCTTCTAAATTCGGAACTACCGTATCTCAGATTTGCTTGTTAAATGGTATTTCTAATCCGAATGTGATTTATGCTGGACAAGTATTAAAAATCAGCGGAAGCGGAGCGGCACCTGCTCCATCGAAGCAATACTATACAATTAAATCTGGGGATAATCTTTCTAGCATTGCAGCTAAATATGGTACAACAGTATCTCAATTATGCGCATGGAACGGAATTAAAAATCCGAATGTGATTTATGCTGGAACAAAAATTAGAGTAAAATAAAATAAGAGGAGGAAGGGATTACCCTTCCTCCTTGTCTTTTTTTGACAAATTGTCATTATCGTCTACAGTAGTAGGTTTATTATCAATACCATCGTTATTTTTGTTTTCTTCTTCGTCCAAAACATCGGACACTGCGTCTGTAACTGGGCCAGCTACACTTTTGAGCAATCTCTTAGTAACTTTACCCATAAACTTACTGTCTGCGACAAGTGATATAATTTTTGTGCTCCACATACCAACTATTACACAAGTAAGTACATATACACTAAATGCAATGTCAATGTAATCTTTAACAGCGCATATTAGAACGGTAGAAAACATAGATGATGCAACAGTTTTACCTATACTAACTTTTCTTTTGTAGCTGATATCATTTATAATATTTTTAATAACTACACCTACACTACATAATACAAGTGTAACTGCAAATCTATTATAAATATAATCCAAAAGTAAGGTAAATGTTAACTGATCCAATGCTCTCCCTCCTAACTTTGGGTTTAAGTATTTTTATCTTTCACTTTACTGTTATAGATATTCTCATACTCTTTTGTGATTAAAATATTATACAATGAGAAAAAGTATAATATAATAAATACTATAAGAGTACAGATTATAATTCCCATAATATATAAAGAATTTAAAATTCTATCATATCTGGCATTAATTCTTCCAATATAATCATCATCACCAAACTCTGGACTATTAAACATAATCTGATCATATATATTGAAAGTTTGTATTACTATAAATTTATGATTTTCTTGAGGAACTCCATTCTCAATATCTTTTTGCCCAAAGATATCACCAGAATCTGTTATATATACTGGAACTAAGAATTGATAATTTCGAAGACCTTGAACACCCTCTTTTATATATATCTGTTCTAAATTATAATAATTCATTTCAGGAATTTTTTCATGATCTCCTTTAATATAATTATACGGTTCAATTGCAATTATTTGATCAGTATGTGTTCTGATTTTTCTAACAGCACTTGTGAATAATTCTTTATTATACGTAGTATTCCTATATTGTGATAAAGTAGGAGAAGAAGGATTTTCAATAATAGCTCCTTCTTCTCTGGACTCTGGATCTACAAATAGATCCTCTACGATAGAGTCATACCCTTCCAAAATAATAATAGAGTTTCTATTATTATTTACGTCTCCTATATATACTCCATCGATATTTTTTCTAAATATTTCACTTAGTTTTTTTCTGGCGTCTTTATCTCCATTATCAAGTTTATTTTGAAGATCTTGAAGATCAAAAGTAGCTTTAATATCATTTTCAATATTAGTAGCTACACTAGAAGTTTGCTTTTCCGAATCTTCTATATAATTTAATATAGTCATCCAGACTGTAGCAAAATCTCTTTTCTTTACGTCTTCTACAGCTGCTGCTCTAGAATTTTTAATACTAAGTATAGCATTATCACATACCGTTAGAATAATTACAAATGATGCTAAGGTAAGTAGTATAATAGAAACTAATCTATTAATTTTACTTTTCTTTATTTTTTTAAGCATATTATTTCTCCTTTCTAATAGTTTAAAAAGAATAAGTTAAGGTATATGGATTTATTATTCTTTTACTATGGATGTTTTCCTCAAAAGGCAATTAAGGGTATAATTCTATCATTAGAACTATATATTAAAATTAGTAGAAAGGAGAAACTGATATGACAGAAATTATTGAAAGTGTAGTTCAACAGATACTTGACCTATCTATCGCACAAGTGAACATTCCACTTATAATCGTGTTGATGTTTATTGGTTACGTATTGAAACATTTTGTCAAGAAACTTGACAATGCAACTATTCCTATCTGGCTTGGAGTTATCGGTACTGTGCTATCTATACTGATGCAGGTTCCGTTCAACCCTCAAGAGAAGTTGCTTATAGTTTTAGTGCAAGGTATCGTATGTGCTGTTCTTGCTACTATCCTGTTTGACAAAGTTAAGGATATTAAGCAAGGAATTAAACAAGCCCGTGCACGACCGAAAACTGAAGATCAGGCTTATGATACAGAAAAATAAATAACGAATTGAGATCGAATTTTGCCATTTTTTGACGTGATTAAAAAAATATATTTTTGCAACTATATAATAAAGTATGTATCTAAAAAAGTTTGATCAACACTATATATCATATCTCTACTATCTAACAAGATAGTAGAGATGAATTTTATGAAAGGAGAAATATTATGTCTTTAATATCTTTAGCTATGGTCTGTGATCCTAATATATCAGAAGAACAAAGAAAGCAGGAAAAAGCCTATAAAAAATACGTAGATGAACATAGAGCGAATGTAAAAAAAGCTTGGGAAAATATTAAAAATAATAAAAAAATTATGGACTATATTAAACAAGAAACTAAAAGTGTTGAATTTTTTAGAATGCAATTAGATAGTCAAGTTCAATGCCATGATATGTCTAAATATGATTTAGAAGAATGGGAAGCCTATCGTATAAATCATTTCCCGGTAGACGATCAAGAAAAAGAAGACAATAAATCTAACTATGATAAAGCATGGATTCACCATTATAGTGTAAATTTACATCATCCTGATTGGTGGAGTATTAATAAAAAACAAGATAGAATGCCATTTGCTTTCGTAGTAGAAATGTGTTGCGATTGGATAGCGATGAGTATGAAGTACGGTGGAGATGCATACCATTGGTATCTTGAAAATAAAAAAGAAAAAGACTTAGGTATTAAACAGGACGAATGGACTGTTAATATTTTAAAAATGTATTATAATATAACAGAATAAAATAGAGTAAGCATCATAATGATGCTTACTCTTCTTTTTTATTTTTTGATATCCTTTGCATTTACAAATCCAATAATAGTATTAGGTTCTTTAATTGCAAATTCAGGTTTTACACATAGAGCATATCTTCCATTAACTTCTTTACCATCAAATAAGTAATACTCTCCACTAATAGTTCTTCCAGGTCTAGTATCGTGTAATTTATAATACATATTAAGATTATTACAAATTACTTTAGATCCTGCTATAAGTAAAGTAGATACGATATTATCAGATTCTTTAGATTTAGAAACCCCATCAACAATCGCTCCTCTGGAGTTATATATAACAGACCCAGCAACTTTCATCTTTTCTGCTTTAGCATCTTCAATATTTGTTGTTTTATTTAACTCTGTTCCATCCGGCGTTTTAACTGTATACATATCAACAGAAGGTTTACATTTATCTTCAGGGATATCGATCACGTTACCATTTTTCTCTCTAATAAATTCTCTATCAAATCTGTTAAGATTGAAAGTTTTATATAGATTAGGATATACTTGTTCAAATTTTTCGTCTTCAAATTTTTCTTCAAGAAAATGCAAAACACATTCATCTATGGAGTTAAAAGATAAAGTTTTTCCATTAGATGGATCTTGGAACCCATATACGTTATTCTTGTCTTTAATATCAGAATCTTTCGTTTTTTTATTCTGATAACTATATATAGCATAAGCTATAGCTCTTGAAGCAAATTCCGGATTAAGTTCATTTTTGTTAAATTTATCCATAATATTTTCAACAGGTTGCTTCATCATATGAATAATCTCTGAAATTTTCATAATATATTTCCATCCTTTCTCTCTATTTATATCTACAATGATATATTATTAAAATGTAATCTAATGTATGTATTTAATAGAGAAAGGAGGAATTTACTTTAATTTATACACATACATTATAGTAAAATAATTGAAAACAGTATAAGGAGGAAACTTAACTATGGCATTAGGTGACTACAATAACGGAGATAATAATAAGAAGAAATATTATGAACCAATTGTGTACAGCCCGTTCGGGACTTCTAATACTGATGGAGTGGATCCATCAGCAATTTCTTATCAATTTTATAACGGAATGCTTAAAATTAGCATTTCTCCGATGAAAGCAGGGGCTAGACCTGATGATATCCAGAAATGGGATCATGAAAATGCAGTAACAATTTGGCTCACTCATGCAAAAGCAAGAATTCTTGCAGAGGAAATCAGAAATGTACTTGCTCATCCAGATGAAGTGAACAACGGAGGAGTATATACTGGTAAAGGGGACTCTCAAGGATTTATCAGCTTCAGTAATGGTAAAGAACTCGGTGCTTCTGGGCCATGTCTTATCATTAGAAGACTCAATGAAACTGGAATCACTTCATCATACGCTTATCAATTTAAAGATAGAAGCTATGCTGCAGTGAGAAACTTTGATCAGAACAATATTACAGAGTATGACCATATCAATTATCCAAATCTAGAAATTGATGAGCTGCTTACATTACTTGATGATTACAGCTCTTCAATCGGAGGAGCTATGGCATATTCAGTAATGAATGCTCAGAAATATGATACAAACCGTTCCAATACTAAGATGAATCTCATCATGGAAAAACTTGGTATTGATACATCCGCAGAATACAGTGGAGGAACAAGAAACAGCGGCAAATCATTCTTCAGTTCAAACCAGGGAAGAGATGCTGGTAATAATATTCCATCTGGCGGAATGAGAAGTACAACGTTAGACGAACTTGGTAGCGAGATAGACTAAGACTATTATTGGGATAAGTATTATACTTATCCCAATTCTTTTTCAAGGAGGTGAAATAAATGTATATAACTGACGTATTGGTTCCTTTCGATATACTTGTAGATACTGATATGGGATTGCTAAAGTTATTAGAATTTGATTATGATAATGATTTGTATTTCTTGCAAGGGATACTTCATACATCTGAACTTAATCAGCAATATACTATGGTTACGAGAAATAAAGTAAATCCATTAAGTGCTATACTTCAATATGAAGATGATGAGCTTGCAGAAAATTTGTATTCCCAGTTTATGGAAAAAGAATATAATCAGATTCTCAAATTATCTTGTAATACTGCAGTGAGAGATCTCTCGGAGTTACTTATTACTACTATAGATCAAGTTGTTAGAATAACAATCCTGTGTAGATCTGAGCAAGATTTACAAGAAGTTGAAGAAAGACATATCAAATCATTTAGAACAATAGTAGAGAAAGATTTAAATAAAATAAATCTATCAGACTATCAAGTTCTATTTGTAAAGAATATTTATGACCTATATAAATACAGAAATGTAACAGGTCTAAATATATATGTGCCAAATTATGGATTTAATATTACAATAGATCCAGAAATGTCACAACCATTATTGCCAGAAGATATATTGAAAAAATACGGAAAAGAAAATGAGTTTGAAATTTTTTCAATATATACTTTTGATCCTAGAAAGATTCCTCTAGGATAACAAAAATACATTACACAAAAAGGAGAAAATACTACTATGAAAAACTTTATTAAGAACGAATTAAGCGGATGGAAGAAATGGGAAGTGTATTGGTGGTGATTATCTTGGACGGTTTACAGTTGCCAAAGAATTAATTAAAGACGAATTAGGTATAGATACAAAATGGTAAGGAGGAAATAATTATGATTAGCGATATGATCTTTAATTCTCACAAAGCATTTATGCTTGGTAATAATAATATGGGAGTTAGAGGAAATATAAGTTTTGGAAATTATTCTGGAGAATCTTATATAAATAGATTATTCTCTGGAATGATTATTGAGCATTCAGTATTTCAATTTTCTAACTTCTCATTATCATCATTTAAAGATACTGAAATAAAAGACTGTGATTTTAGTGGAGCAAATTTCAGCAAATGTGATTTAAATACTTGTAAATTCGAGAACTGTATATTTGATATGTGTAATTTCAAATATGCAGTTCTTACAAACGCAGTATTCTCTAATTGCACAATAACTAGATGCTGTTTTGATTATGCTAGAATGGAATGGGTTCAGATGGATCTTCCTATCGATCCATATAGTACATTTAAAAATGCAGAACTTAGTACTACTTTAGAGTATTATGTGCAGCACAGAGGTTCAATAATATAAAAATACTATTAGCACACTACAATAAGTTATATAATATATAGGAGGAAATTTATTATGACGAATAATAACGGAACAATTTTATCAAACTTAGTAGAAACTGATGCTCTTAGAAGAGTTCAGTTATCAGTACTTGAAAAAACAAGTTCAGTTATCAGTAAAACAGCAGGACCATTCGGATCATATTCAATGATTATGCATCCTGATAGACTTACAGAATACAGTAAAGATGGCCATAAAGTTTTATCTAACTTTAAATTCTTTAAGCCTCTTGAAAAGGCAGTTCATGATGAGCTACTTGGAATCACAGAGCATGTAATTAAAAAGGTTGGTGATGGTACTACTACAGCAGTACAATTATCATATCTTATATATAAAGAATTATGCGAAAGAACAGAGAGATGGGAAAAAGCAGGATTCCCTCCATATGCAATTATTTCTGAATTCCAGAAAGTAGTAGGTAAAATCACTGAGAAGATCAGAAGCAGCAGAAGAGAATTAACTCTAGATGATATCAAACAGATCTGCCTTATTTCTACGAATGGAAATGAAATGGTATCTGAAGATATTGCATATATCTATAATAAGTTCGGTAAAGATACATTTATCCAAATCGGAACTTCTAATACAGAAAGTTCCATCTTAAAAACATATGATGGTATTATTCTTAATAAAGGATTCTCTTCTCCGTCATTTATCAATACAAATGAAAATACAGTTAAGATTCCTCAAGCAAATATCTATTACTTCCCTGATCCAGTAGATACTCCTGAAATGATTCAGATGTTTATGCAGATATTTACAGAGAATATCTATATGCCATATCAGGAAGGTACCGGTAAATACAAACCTACAGTTATCTTAGCTCCATCTTTATCTCAAGATATTTCATCTGCATTGATGGATATGGAAAAAATCTTCTATGCATTTGATAAAGCTGGTCAGAAAGAAAACAAACCGCCATTCTGTATCATTACAGGTATCAATGATCGTGTAGACAATATTGGTGATATTATTACTTTATGCGGCTGCCCATTTATCAAAAAATATATTAACCCTGATACAAGATTACAGGATATTGAAAATGGAGTAGCTCCATCTGTAGAAACAGTAACTAACTTTGCAGGTTATGCAGATGAAGTTACTATCGATATTGATAAAATGACTATCGTAAATCCGAAAGAGATGTTCGATAAAGATGCAGAAATTGCAGAAGATGGATCTAGACCATTCTCTGCTACATATAACTCTTTAATCTCTTTCTTAGAAAAACAGATTGAGATTGAGTCTCAGGATAAAAACAATCTCAATGCAATCATTGAACTTAAACGCAGATTACATTCTCTTACAGCAAACTTTGTAGAGTACAACGTAGGCGGTATTTCTGCAGCAGATAGAGACAATGTACGTGACCTTGTAGAAGATGCTGTTCTTAACTGTAGATCAGCCGCTGTAAATGGAGTTGGTCAAGGTGCAGGTATTGAAGGTCTCTGTGCATCTAAAGAACTTATTCCTGAAGAGACAAATAGTCTTTTTGGGGAAATTACAGTAATTATCTACAACGCATACAAGACGCTTGTAACTAATCTTTACAAGTCAGGATTGACTGTAGATGAAGCTGAAGATAAAGTAAATCAGTCTGTTGAAAAACATAAGGCTTATAACTTAAGAGAGAAATCTTTCAATGGAAATGAAGTATTATGTTCTATTGAAACCGATATCTCAGTTCTTGAAGGCATCTCAAGAATTATCACAATTATGTATACATCTAATCAGGCATTCCTTGTAGATCCAATGCAGAATGCATACATTGAAACAAATGACTAAACATAATCGTAATGCTGAAATATAGTCCAAGTTAGTCTATAGGAGTAAGACTATGGTCTTTTCCAAACACATTATTCCACAACTCCACCCATCGATGGAAATGCTTATGTGATAACAGAGATTAGATTATGGGCTGAAATAGATTATAAGTGTCTGTATAAAGTATTAAATATAAAATAGGGTATAAGGTGGAGACGTTCACCTTATACCCCCATTTTTACTAAAATCTAAACATTTAAGTAATTTTATAAATATAGAAAGGAGCTATTAATCATGGCTAATTTATTTCCAAAAAGATGTAAAGTGTATCCAAGAAATAACATGCAGTATATTTCTGGAATTCTTGAAAAACAGAAAAGAATAGAGTTGCCAGCAGAATTGCCATTATCAGAGCATGAACTTAGACGTTGTTTAAGTTTTGCTAACTGCTTCGAGATGGTAGGCGGAAAACATGTTCTTCTTACATTAGATAACTACAATAAAGACAATAAAGACGGGAAAGATGTTACTGCTACTTTACCTGAAGGTGAAGTATCTAAACCAAGAGATGAAGAAGATGAGGGTGCAGATGAAGAGGGACCGGTAGCTGCTGCATTTCACGTAGAAGAAAGAAAAGCGGAGCCTAAACAGGAAACTGTTCAGGCACAGAAACCTCAGAATAATCAGCAGAAACAAAACAACCAGAAGGCTGATCAGAAACAGCAGCAGAAATAAATATTTAGATAGTGGTGAATAAACACCACTATCTATTATTTTTTATAGGAGAGTGATATTATGAAAATGACATTCGATGAATATATACAGAATCCTATGGGTAGAGAGAATGCTGTAATATCTAATAGGACAATGTATAGAAATCTATATACAGAAAAATTAGATAAGATACTGGTAAGAGAAGCAGGTAAAGTGGACTATGAAGCTTATCATGTAGGAAAGAAATATATCTGCTATTTAAAGATTCCTAGCGAAGTAGTACCTAATTTCTATTACGACGTATTGGTAGAATTCTCTGCTCCGAAAGATAAAGCTACGGCTTTAGGTGCTAATCTAAAAGATTATACAGTGAGATTTTATTCCAACGATCCTTCATTTGTATACACATTCGCTCATGCATTTATAAAGAATGATATGTTTATTAAAGATTTTGAGAATAAGATGTCAAAAAAAGCTGTAAAGAATAGAGCAGTAGAAAAGAACCCTCATAATCAGGTTGGTTATGTAAAAAGTTTATATTTTGCATATCTCATTATGTCTAGGAGAGGGTTATTTTCTAAGACAAGATATGTAGATAAATATAGTAAATCTAAGCTAGATAGAGAAATTATGCATGCAGATAAGAAAATAGAAGCTAGAGAAGACGAAGCTAAAAAGATATCTGCTAATAAAAGAAAAGAACGAGAGAAAGTTAAAAGGATAACTTCTCCTACTAATACACAAAATCCAGACATTCCAATACAACCTAGATCTAATCCAATGAAAATTGGTAAAGTTGGTATTGTTGGAAAGAATAAAGGTATAGGAAAAATAGGTGGAGTTAAGACTATAAAGAAACGATAAAATATAGCTACGGTAGTAATATACCGTAGCTATTAATTTTTTATATCACTCGTCACACTATATTAATGTATATCGGGGATATTCCTGATATAAAAGTTCGAGGAGGTGGTATATAGTGGACTTGGTACATACTTTTTTCTTATCACTATTTAATAGCACTTAGAATGATATATTATAAAAGTGATACTATAGTGACAAGGAGGATATATACTTAATGAATCACATGATTAGACCTTTTACAATAGAAGGTCAACAACAACCAAGAGACAGATCTACTTGGTTCGTCCCAGTAGATCAATGGGAACCGTCTGATCCATTGGATCAGATCTTTAAACCGTGTAAGGGGGCAGTATGGTTACCGGTAACACAATTCTTTGGTATTAATGATCCTACCAAAGACAATCTTAACTTATTCGTTCTCTCTACCAAACGATGTTACAACGGTGATATTATGAGAGAGCACATCTCGAAATATTTAAATTATTTCGAAAAATACTATGACCAGGATTTAGAATTAGCAATGGCTGTTTCTAAGATCAAATGTAACATTGATCTTATTCCTGGTTATACTAAAGAGCAGTTTAAATATGATATCGAAAGACTGATACTGTCTGATTCTATTTGTATGAAAGCAGTATTGATGAACAACGATAACTATGCTCTTCATCTTGATGAGAAGAAATATAAGAATGAGAAGAATCCTTCTCTTATATATTCTGATCGTCATGCAAAAATCATTTTATGGATGTCCTTATTGATGAATATGGTAATTCCATTAGCAACTCATTTTATTTATATCAACAAGATTCCAAATGCAAATGAGTTCTTATTATGGATATTCAACTCTATCTTAAATCTGACAGATGTGGATATCTATAATAAATTCTATGAAACAAGCTCTTCTAATGTAAATCGTTCCAGCAAGAAGCATGAACGTTTATGGAACAGACAGGATATCAGAGGCAAAGATCCTGTTACACATTCATTAGAGAGCGTACAGAATATTATTCTTAATATCATGCCGAAGTACAGTTACGAGAAAAACATTATCTCATTCAACTATACTTCAATTAATAAGAATATATATTTCCAGATTACTGGAATCGAGTCCGATTACGTGCTCCAGTATAACAGTAATGTTGTGCTGATAACCTTTTTAATTGCTGGGATGAGCTAGCGCTTATAGAGCTACAGCATAATCTGAAAATGATAGGTGCGAATGCGGTCGAAAGACAGAAAAAATCTATAAGACAGTATATGGTGAAATAAAAGCCTATATATCTCTAATCATACGGATATATAAGGTCCTAAGTACTAAATAATGTTCTATCAGCAGCTAAACTATATTTCTATTTAATTAATTTATAAAGGAGGAATAATAATGAAACCGTTTATTTACGCAAACCGATCTCCTGTATATAATAAACCATTTATACAGGAAGAATGGAAACGAGTAGATGCTACAATCTATCCAGGAGCAGACGGGCCTTGCTGGGGGAGTAATTTTGGCAGGGCCTGGTCAGAAACAACAGGTAAACTGATAACTAAGTTTTCTAAAAACAAAGATTTATATTGCACTATACCGGTACATCTGCCTGATAAAGAAGGTAGATACAAATATACATCTATAATGCTTAGTAGGGCAGTTATGATAGCTTTTGCTCCAGTTCCAGGATATGAAAAGTTAGACGTAAACCATAATGATGGTAATAAAGATCATAATTGGATATGGAACTTATCATGGACAACAAGATCAGAAAACAATTTATTCTGTCACAGAAATGGACAAAGAGAACAACCTAAAGGAGTGGATCACTATAAAACAAATCTTACCGAAGAAGATGTGAATAAGATTTGCAATATGTTAAGAGATCATAAACAATGTAAAGATATAGCGTTGGAAATAGGATGTACTCCCCAAATAGTGAGTCATATATTAAATGGAACAACTTATTACGATAAGTACATGGAATATAAATTATATGAACTTGCAAAACCAAGAAACACAAATAGGTTGACAGATGAACAAAAAGAAATTGCTATAGATTTTATAAAATCCAATATAGCATCTTATAGCAATAAGAGGGATATGTATATAGATGCACTATTAAAAGCTGGATATGAAAATCCTGATAAGAAAGATAGAGCATTGATTGCATATATGAAAAGGTTAGAAGATTCAATTAAATAGAAATGTAGAAAGTTCAACGACTATTCTAGGCCACAAGCTATTGGTGGTAGGCATTGATTCCAATAAGTCCTTTAAACGAAGTGGAAGGTACCCACTCAGGGAATATTCTTGGGTGGGTAATGATATAGTCTCAACAGTCTAGGTAAAGCCCTAGAGAAGTTCATAAGAGAACTGCATAGAGTAGCGATCTATGTGAAGAGTTTGACGAGTATGATTATATCAGTTTGTCTAGTTCTATACGAGACAGTGATAATAATAGTGTATTCGATAAATACGAATCATTCACGTCCAAGACTAATGAAGGTCTGTTCCTTTTAAACAAGAGATGCTGTGAAGATACTTTACAGAAGATCGAGTTAATGTTCGGACCTTTCTCTGACGAGGAAGTGGAGTTTTATATGAATCGATTAGATAATGGAAATGGAAATATAATTAATGAGTTCCAAAAGACATTGATCTTTAACTTATTCTATAAATATTTTGGAGATCCAGTGTCAATCAATAATATCAATAAGATTGGTTATGCTAAATTAGTAATCGCCGCCTCTAGATTACTTAAAGCTAATAATCTTATTATTATACCGTATATCGTATCTAGTAAAATAATCAGATTGCAGCATAAGAAGAATATCAATAAGAAAGAACAATTAAAGTTAGAAAGCACAGCGTATTTCCAACAGATAAGAGATAAATATAGATCCGAAAAGATCGAAGCGTATCTAGTGGAAATTATGGCTACTATCGTAGCTTCTAAGTTCCAGATTATCGATTTTGAGGATCCTGAACTGGATGGAACTATTCAAGAGTTTACTTCGGATATGTTATACGATGAGATTGCAATGTATGTAATGCTTATTTAGCAAAGAGTATGTCCTAGAGTGTAATAACTCTAGGACTTTTGAAAGGAGAAAATGTAATGTGTATATTTAGATTAGGATTTTTATTAGATAGAAAGAAATACTTTACAAATGATACTTTATATAAAAAAGGATTAGATGTAGATGGAGATATATTTAATATCTGTCATAAAAATAGATATGGTAAAATGGTATCAAAAACTTTCTTTGTAAATATAATGCACGGAGAGTTTAGACGATTAAATTATCCTCAACAATATCTGACACTATTTTCTAAACATTGGATAAAGATGATTCAAAAAGATTACGGTATGGAAATTACTGGGGAAATGGATTATTATACTTATATTGCAATTATGTATGTCTATGGGGGTGAAGTATTAAAAATCAATGAATACTATGGATCTTTGGGATTTATACAAGAAAAAGACCTCAGAACAAAAATGCATAAATATTATATGAAAGAAACTTTATCAAGTATGCTAAACAAAGATAAGGAGAAGTAGTATGGCTATATTAAAGAGATTAGATTTATATCTAACAAAAAGGCGATATTTTAATTTACATTTTCTATCAATGTGTCATAATGATGCTGATTTTGTTAATGGTGATGATGTTTGGATTGAACACCATGACTATTATGTAAGCACTAAACATAATATATTTATAAAACTTCATGATATAGATCAATACTTTACTTTATCATCTAGACATTGGGTTAAAATGATACAGAAAGATTATGGTCTTGATAAAACAGGATTTATTGATTATAAAACTTATTGCACTATTATGAAAATATATGATGATACTGCCATAAGTAAAGATAAATTCTATGATAGTCTAAGATGTTGTTCCAAACGCATACTACGAAAAAATATGCATAGATGGTATATGAAAGTGACATTAGAACATAAAAATGGAATAGATATATTTAAATATGATGAATGGTAAATTACTATAATACAGTTGTATATTATAATAATGATACATTATACAGATAAGGAGGATAAAGTTTTATGAATCCCAAAACACATTTAAAGAGAATCTATGTTATTCATTGTATTATTACTGATCCTGTAACTAATACAATAAATGATAGTTCGCTGATAGCGACAGAAGATTCTAAAGTCGCAGATTATTTAATTAAAACTATGATAAAAGAATTAAAAATATCTGTGGAAGATCTAGCAACAAAAATGATACATTTACATTATAATATTCCTGCATATCTACAAGATTCTGATCACAGAAATATTCTATGTAAAGGGGATATCGAATTTTATAAAACAAGTGTTTTATTATCAGATATAAGGAGAGATTAAAATGAGTAGTAAAGCGACTTATGATAAAATCAAAAGATACACCGATGATAAAGTAGTATTGTTACTTGCAAAGAAATGGATGAATAAAAATAAGTTTTTTAAACTTATATACAAATGGTTTGGTATCAAAGTAAACAGAAAGTTTGATATTAATGTAAGTAGAAGATATAATAGATATGGAAATATCGAAACTATATTTAACTTATCTACAGGAAATATTTTTAAGAAAGAATTTGTAATAAGATTAGTATAAGGAGAAATTAAAAATGAAAGATATTAGAGAATTAGATTTTATAGATAGGATAGCAATTTTAGTAAGTTCAGTATGTTATATCTTAGGGATGTCGTTCGTAGCAGCAGCATTATTATTTGTTTTAGATATTCCTGGAATTGTACTGTTTATGATTCAGGATATTTTAAATGATAGTGTAAAACTGTCGATAATATGGTTAGGAATAGCAACATTCAGCATTATATCGTACATATTATTCCAATTAATGAAGATAAGTTGGTTCCATATGAAGCGAATACATTATTTACTTAAAAACGATATAATAAAAGTAGAAACTGACGGACATTTATATTTTATTCCTAGAAGTAGTGCTTTAGAAGCTATGATTAACTATATGGAGAGTGAAAGAGAAAATGAAGAGAAAAAGACATCAGAAAAAAGTTAGAAGAATAGTTATCGGATTAAAATTATCTGGGATAATCCTTACCATACTCGGGATTATCTTTTTGATTCCAGGTGCAATTGAATTGTGGGATCCTGACGGAATTCCATTTTCATTGTTCACAATAATGTTTTTTCATGTGTATAAGATTTTAGCTATCGGTTCCGGAATCTTATTACATATAATAGGAACAGTAGTTCAAGAGTATTTTTTATAGATTTTATTCATATACCACTAACGTCCTGTATAGACGTTAGTGTTATTTTATACATAAGATTAAATTTGAGGAGGAATATAAATGACTATAGAAAACGAAAGACAGGAAGAGGAGATGGATTTTTTGAAAATACCTGATTTTATTAATGATAGAGGTAAAAAGAATGTAAGTAAACCTGCTTCTAAGAAAAGAGAATTGGAATTTATCAAAGTAGGAGAAGAAAATATTGATAAAAAGGATTGGAAAGTTATTAAAGAACTGGATGATCTTGTAGGTTTGATTTTATCTAAACAGGAGGAGCCTGTTAAATCTATTATTGAATATTCTCTGTTCAATAACAATGATAACAAAACCGAAAGAATTAAAGGGATTATCAAAGTTAAAAATTGATACATAAAACGTACACCTTTCATCTAGGTGTACGTTTTTATTTTGTCTTTTATATACTAATAATATATTTTATGTAGGAGGATAATAATATGAGTTTAACAGATGATATTAAAAAAAGTTTAGAAAATGAACATGTTGGATGTGTTGCTGAGAATAAAAATAAAATACAATTTGAAGAGGGTAATACATCTAATATGGAATGTAAAAAGAAAAAATTAAGTACAATATATGGAACTTGTACTAAGACATTAGAGATAAGAAGTCAACTTGAAAAAATTATAGACATGGTAAATCACACTGATCCAGACTTTATATCTATAGATATTAAAGTAAAAACTCTAACGTCAAAGCAAAGATATAGACATAAAGGATCTAGAGCAAAAGCAAGTATCTTTGAATAAAGGTGGTGCTATAATTGACTAACTTTGATATGTTTAGGGAAGATTATTCATTATTTTTACAGAATAATATCAAACCATTCTGCAGACCTGCATCTGGAGGAAGAGTAGTAAACTGTAGATGTTTCTATTGTCAGGATTCTAAGAATATGACACACGGACATTTTTATATAAAAATACCACAAAATGACAATGAACCTTCTGTATATTATTGTCAAAAATGTAAAGCAAAAGGAGTTGTAACTCCTCAAAAACTTATAGAGTGGAATATATTCGACACAAATGCATCTTTAGGATTGTCATCTCATAATAAAAAAGTATTTTCAAATCCACAAAATCTTATAACATATAAAGGTTCATCATGTTACAAAATATTTAATGATAAAGTATCTGAGGATCCTTTAAGTGAATATAAATTAAGATATATAAATAAACGTCTTGGAACTAATTTAACTTTTAAAGATTGTTTAGATTTGAAGATAGTTCTTAATTTAGAAGATATAGTTCAAAGAAATAGATTACAATACACAAGAGATCAAAGAATAGTGGAACAATTAGATTCAGGATTCATTGGATTTTTATCTCATGATAATGCATTCTTGAATATGAGAAATCTTGATATTATAAATAATATTAATGAAAAATTAAATAAAAGATATATCAATTACAATCTTGTAAATCAATACGATAATACATGTAGATTTTACTCTATACCCACACAAATAAATTTAGCAGATCAAAGACCATTACAGCTCCATGTAGCGGAAGGTCCTTTTGATATACTAAGTATCGCATTAAATGTACGAAAAACTTTTGATAGATGCATATATAGTGCAGTTGGGGGGTCTGGGTATAAAGGTTTAATAAACTTTTTTATTCACTTATTAAAAATACCTAATTTAGAGATACACGTATATCCAGATAATGATCAAGATAGGTATACTATGATTGATATATGTAACTTTCTCAGACCATTTAATTATTCATTCTATATTCATAGAAATGCTACTGCCGGAGAAAAAGATTTTGGAGTTTCTCCAGATAAAATATCTGAAATAATAGAAAGGATAAATTAACAGATGATGCATATAAAATCCTCAGACACCTTTACACTGCAATATCGTTCATATGAAGATGTAAAAGGGGCCGAATTGACTCTACTTGATAGATCTTGTACGTGTGATTATCCTCCACTACTTCAATTAAGTAAAAGTAGGATAATAGCAGCATTAGCTTTTATACCAAATAAACAACGTATACTATCAGTATCAGAACACACACTATCACTAAATGATAGAATTGTAGATGAATCTGCAGCGTGTCCTTTGTATGGACACAAAGAGAAATGTGGTTGTGTAAATGAACGACAATTAAGAAAAAGAAAGACTTATAAGGAGAACAATATAATGATAAATAGCATAATAAATGAGTATAAAAATATAGTGGTAAAACAAGCTATTCAAATGGTAGGTGATAAAGTTAAAAGCAAATTCGGAATTGAGATAATACTAAACGGAGCAGATTTCGATATGGTTTTTGAATTTTTGAAGAGGTATGATAAAAATATAAATCGCCATGTTCAAAACCCTATGCCAAATAGTATATCTGACCGACGAAGATGTTTAAATATAATAGAAAGACCTTTTATTGTAAAACTACGAAAAGATACTTTCATGTATTTAAATAGATTTAATAGAACTGATGACGAAGGTTGTATATATGATAAGATGACTATATATCTATTCGGGAAAAAATCATATAAATATTATGGAATCTTATATAAATATTTAACAAAAGGCGGACCTAAATTAGGAATGAGATCTTATATGATTACATCAGATGAAAAAAATGGGTCTTTAAAAGTAACTGTAACAAACGGAAATTCTCGTAGCATGGATACATTGTATTTTAATGATGGTATTAAGAATAAAATTATTAATCATCTGAACGAATGGAAATCTAATGAAGATGTATATAAAGAAAGGGGAATTATATATAAGACTGGAATATTATTACATGGGACAGCAGGTACAGGTAAAAGCACATTAGCCGCAGCTATTGCTGATTATCTAGGCTGTGCATTGGTAAATATAGATTGCACTGAATTCCATAATATTAATATATCCGAACTCACAGCAGCTATAAATGCAGATATGTGTCAATATGTAATTCTACTAGACGAAATTGATAGTATATTCGTAGATAGAAATAATGTAAAGATGAATAAGAAAGAAAGGACATCTAAATTACTATCATTTTTAGATGGACCTACATCCCCTACAAATGTAATATTTGTAGCTACTACAAACTATATTGACAAATTAGATAAGGCTACTCTAAGAAAAGGCAGATTTGATCTTATTATAGAACTTACCGATATTCACGAAAAAGCTGCTGTTCACATGTGTAGAGGATTTAAATTAAAAGATAGTGAGATTGATACTGTGTTAAACAGAGTAGAACACTTTCCTGTAAACCCATCCACTCTCCAATCTATTATATTAGAAGTGAAGTCAGGAAGCGATATAAAGGAGATCTAGAATGAAAATATATGAAAATTGCGGGTATTTTAATGAAGAGAAATATGACGAATATTCTCCATATCCAGGTGAGTGCGAAGATTGTTACAGGTATGAAATTTGTAAAAAAGCAAAAGAAAAAGATATAGAACGTTCATCTGAAATTGAGAAAATTAACAAACATCAGAGGTGCTTATAGCACCTCTGATTTATTTTTTTGTCATAGATGTTCAACTTCTGAGACAAACATAATATTAATACTTTACTATTAAGTATAAAAGTAAATTAGAAAGGATGAACATAACTATGGCAGATAAAGAAAGAACTTATCTTGTGCGTAATGCCGGTACCGAAGAACAACCGGTGTGGGAAAAATGGTTTGCGTACACTTTGGCTGAAGCAGTGTTGATGTCCGATGATGGAAGCGAAACATCTATCGTTGATTACATCAAGGCAGAATTAGCTAAAATATTAGGTGCAGACCAGAATACTCTTACACAGAAAACAATCAAAGATATTAACGATTGGATTATTGCTAACGGTTCTACTATAGAAGGAATAAATCAGGCTTTAGAAGATAAAGTAGATAAAGAACCAGGTAAGGGTCTTAGTACTAACGATTATACAAATGCTGAAAAAGAAAAATTACAGGCAGCTAATAACAATGCATTGTTTACTAATAATACTCCTACAGTACAGGCTCACGGAGGAGTGCCAGTTGGTAAAACATTTGACAACGTACCAGTAAATGAAGTTTTAAATATGATTCTTTATCCTTGGGTTGCACCTACGGTAGCAGCTCAGATCAAAGTTCCTGGTAATGGTGGGGTTAAAGAATTCGGTGATATTCAGCATGTAACTTCTATTGGAGTATCTGTGACCAAAAAATCTTCAAATATCACAAAAGTAGAGATTTTTGACGGAGCAGAATCATTAGGATCTAAAACAGGCAGCGAAGTTGCCAATGGAGGAACATTTACATTTACAGTAGATGAACAAGTCTCTGCAAATAAGAACTATCAGGCAAAAGTAACCGATGCAGCTGATAAAGTAACTACAGCTAACACTGGAACATTTACTTTTGTATATCCATATTATTGGGGCGTTATTGATGCGACAGCTGTAGTAAACGAAGACACGGTAAAAGGACTTGCAAAGCAGGTCGTTACCAAAGGAAATAAAACCAACAAATTTACGGCAGCAAATCAAAGAATTTGTTTTGCTTATCCTAAATCATATGGTGCTCTTACTAGCATCAAAGACCAAAATAACTTTGATGTTACAGGAACATTTAATCGTACAGAGGTTACTATTACAGGATTAGATAGAACACCTCAAGCATACTATGTATATACTAACAGCCCATCCACCGTAACAGGTTTCGGCATGAACTTTAATTATTAAGAAAGGAGAGAACAAGTATGGGATTCGCTGATAAAAAAGGTATTACCGTAACCGCCGGCTTTAAGCTTCAAGCTGACGCTCTCTTAGACGCTAGAGGTTGTGTCGAAAACCAAGCTGAACGAGAAGAGCTTGTAGCTCTTAAAGCAGCTAGTGCAGGTTTACGTGTATTTCAGAAAGATAACGAAACTTCTTATGTTTATACAGGAACTGAATGGCAAGAATTAAGTAAAGGATCTGCTTACCAGCATCCATCTACTCACCCTGCAACAATGATCACTGAGGATGCAACCCACAGATTTGTTACAGATACAGAAAAAGCTACTTGGAATGCTAAAGCTGATAAAACATTAGCAAGCGCTGACAATAATGGTTTGATGTCTAGTGCTCATTTCTCAAAAATCGAAGCTCTTGATGCAAACCTTGCAAATAAAGTAGATAAAACTACTACAATTAATGGAAAACCATTAAGTGCAAATGTTACTCTTGTAGCTTCAGATGTACAGGCTATTCCAACATCAGAAAAAGGTGCAGCTAACGGTGTAGCTGAACTTGGAGATGATGGAAAGATCCTTGCATCTCAATTACCATCTTATGTAGATGATGTTATAGAAGGTTATCTTCATACTGATGGAAATTTCTACAAAGAAGAAACACATACAACTCCGATTACAGGGGAATCTGCTAAGATTTATATTGACTTGACAGGAGGTAAGAATGTAACTTACAGATGGTCAGGTACAGTATATTCTCCAGTAGGAAGCTCACTTGCATTGGGTGAGACTGAAAGTACTGCATATCGAGGAGATAGAGGTAAAGTTGCATATGATCACTCTCAAGCAGCCCACGCTAGAGTTGACGCTACTAAAGTAGAAGAGTCTGATACTAATGGTAATGTCAAAATCAATGGAATTGAAACTCCAGTATATGCTCATCCTGCAAACCATGCAGCGACTATGATTACAGAAGATGCAAATCATAGATTTGCTACAGATACAGAGAAAACGAAATGGAATGCAAAAGCCGATATTATTTGGGCTGAAAATGGAGAATTGCCTGCAACAGCTCCAGCTGGAGCATTGGTTATGCTTGCAGTGAAGAAAAACTAATAATACTTACCCTACTAGGATCAAATTCCTAGTAGGGTAATTTTATTTCAGTTATATATTATATTTATGATAAAATAATATACTAAGATTAACCTCTTAGTATAAAAATATAAGGAGGAATAATTATGATAGACAAAACTATGATACATCCGTTTGTAATTGAAGAACAATTTATGAGCGATGATTTATCAACAATGGAGTTGGAAGTTATTAGAGACTCTATGAACAATGATACTTCTTTAAGTGAAGAAGTAAAAAAAGCTATGAATTTTAAATTAAATTCAATGATAGAATCACGCAAATGCAATTCTGTAGATGATCAGGTTACAAATTATATTCAAAGGCACGGTAGTGTAGATACTCAAAATTTCGATTTCTTTTATAATCCTATAGAGAGAAAAATAGAAATATGTGACACCGAAGTTGGCGATTATGCGATGGATTATGAAGGAATCCCTATAGACGATATTGCAGATCAATTTGAAAAAGAAATTAGACGGTTATTTTATGATAATATAAGATTCTGTGAAAGTTGCGGTAGACCTATAACTAAGGGATATACTAACGAAGAATCATTTCTTTGTGATAATGCAGAGTTTGCGATCCATATGGACAAAATATACGGTAAAGGCAATTGGTGTTCAGGTCCAGATGGGTATTATGCATTAGATGAAAAGGATGGAAAATATAAACCTACAGGTTGGTATATTACTGATTTTGAATAATTTTGATTTTAATACATGGAGGAATAATAAAATGAATAAAAAACATAAAGTGTGGAGTTTGGTGAATTTTGATGAGGATCTTGAATATATCAGCAGGGTAGTATTTGTAACTGCATCGGAGACAGTTACTCTTCCTGATTATATTGAAAGAATATATGATAATATGAAATTTAAAGTAGATAACGGACACGGGTGTGCAGTGGACTCTAATCTGAATGATATGTCTTTTATCATAGCAATGGTAAATACAAATGATGGGACTATTGTTCATAATCCATTTATAGGATGCAAGTTTATATTAAATATGAATGAAGAAGAAGTTAGCATTGTACGTTTTGCAGATGAAAATATTAATGAAATAATGAGTTATGTTGCAGGATCATTTAGAGAAAACTTTTGCAAAAAAGCTGATATTATAGAAGATAGCATGCTTAAACATATCAGCATTACGAAACAATATAAATATATAAATTGGCTAATGGCAAGATTATATGATGACCGTATTATCAATTATAATAAAATATTAGATAGTATTGAAAATATCAAAATGTTTATTGTAAAAGAATATTTTGAAGATGATACTATTGATATTCATAAACTAACAACAAGACAGTTATCTATCATTATAAAAATACCTATTAAAGATATTAGGGATGCAGCTAAAGATGGTCGTATTGTCGGTTTTAAAGAAGGAAGAAAATGGTATTTTGATTTTGATGTGGTATTTGAAGAAATTTTTGGAGGAGCTACTAATAATGAAACTGAATAAGACGGAAGCTAGAATAAATAAAAATGGTAAACTTTCAGTTGGATCTGAAGATAAAAAGATGTTCACTATTATTAATCCTATTAAAGGTACTTTAGATGAAAAATTACTTGGTGTTATTAAAAACCTTTTAGAGGTTAATAACACCTACATATTCAAAGTTACAGTTAAGAATAAACATTATTATTGCACTTGCATTGCTCCGAATATCGATACTAAAAATCTTTATGTATATGAAGATATTCAATGTGCATCAGATAATGTATACCCTATGGATAACGAATGTGTAAAAGAACTTATACTTGGAAAAGATATAACTATAACGGGAGCGATTAGAAAGGGGCTAGTATGATGCATTGATAACAAAAATATGTAACTTTATTGTAGATCATAGTAACTACGAACAACTTAAAGATCCTATGGGCCCACCTGGACCAATGGGAATGATGGGAGTTGGTATTCAACAGTAAACTACCGTAACTATCGTAAAAGATAAAAATGATAATATAACTGAAGTAATATTAAGAGATGGTGATGGATACAAGCTGTGCAATAATGTTAGGGTTATGTATACTAAAAAATAATATAAAGCGTGTAGTATAAAATCTACACGCTTTTATTTTTTGTATTTTTACATCATAGTAATTCCATTAAAGGAAATTAGTAGAAAGGAGACAGTATAATGAACGATGCAATTCATAAATTATCAGCTGAATATAATAGAAAAGAAGCTGTACAAATATTCAATGCATTTTGGGAAGATGATGATGCTAATATGTTCTTTTACTACTGTGGTAAGAATTCTGTTTTAGGATTATCTCATCCTGATTATATATTAAAGAATACCGATAAGCATAAATATGCAAGAGTGGCATTCTATACATTCAACGATGTTGGAGATAATTCTATTGTAGCTTATTTGAATGAAACTCTTGACATTATGACAATAACTTCAGTTACAGATAAAACCAATGCAGGAAAAATGAAAAACTTTAAAATTCATTTTGAAGCTGATGGTCAAGCAGGAAGGGTTCATAAAGATAGTGTTAAATGTGTTGTAGATAACTGCAATAGTTTAGATTATCTCAATAATAAAGATATGATACCTAAAGTATTAGTTACAGAAGATACTTATCTTGACAGTGAAAACAAAACAAAATATGGAGTAGGATTATGGGTAGATATATCTTCTATGACATATCTTATGGTAGGGGTAGATAAATCTATATCTGCTAATAGCGTACCAGTAAACGCAGAGCATTTCCCATCCTCTTATACAGTAGAATACATTAGCAATATCAACAAAGAAGCCGATGTGAATCTTATAAACGTAGAGAAACTTCTTAAAGATAGACTTATTATAGAATCTACCGATAAGAATGCTTATAATGATTCTAGATTAGATAAATTAGAAGAAAAAACAAAATATGAACCTCATCAATTTCATCAGAATACAGTGCAATATAATCCTACATATGAGCCGAGAAGAGCTAGAACAGAAGAAACTGTTCAAGGTACTACTATCATAGGCCCAGTATTAGATCGTATTGTAACTTTGGATCCGGTTAATAAAGTATTTAGAGTGCAGAAGCATGGTATATATGCATTACAACTAAAGAATGGATTTTATCTAGTTCAAGGAGAAACTAGATTAGATCTTAATGTATATATTGGAAGTTCTCAAATTAAAGAAATGAGAATCAGTAGTTATCTTAAATCTAATCCAGAAGGACAAGACGATGAAGGTAAAGTTATCAAAAATACATATTCATCTCAAGTATATATAGTAGAACTTGATCCTACTATGGATATTAAACTAACTGCAAACTGGATGAATATAGATAATCTTGTTCTCGAGAATGAAACTATGATTACAATAACAGCACTGCAATATAATATTCCAGAAGAATAATTAAACAGGATACCTAAAAAGGTATCCTGTATTTCTTTCACATTCCAGTAAAATTTGTAAAGGAATGATTTTCTATGAACGTGATATATAGAAAAAAGAATTACAATATTTATAAAGTAGGTAATGGATATATAGTGCATAATACAAATAAACCATTTAAGACAGGTCATACTCATATATCTAATTATAACACTGCTAAAACTATTCTAAATTTCTCTTTTTATAGATCTATCCCTCATCATCTAAATAAATATTTGTTACAAAGCATAATAAGAATAAGTACAGATAAGAAGTATATAGAAATTATACAAGATCTTCTGTAGTAATTTATTACTATATATACACTATAATAAATATCAGGCAATAGACCAGAGACAGAACCAGTTATAAGTATAATAATATATATAATATAAGAAACAGGAAACCAAAACAAATTTAAGGAGAATTAAAATTATGATTTTACAAGCTGAACATTTTTCAAATATAGAACAGACAAAAAATATGATTGTTGATAGAGATCAACAATTAACTACAATGATAGATGTACAAGTAATATTACAATTACTTGTACAGAAAGGAATATTTACAAGAGAAGAAGTATCTGAAATGAGAAATATAGTACGTAATTCAGAAAGATACAAATTAGCATCTCAATGGATAGATCAAGCTAAGAAAGATTTATTGTTATATGAAACAGATCCACAAGCTATATTACAAGAACTTATGAGACAAAAATTGGAAAAATAGAAATAAGTAATTGTATATTATAATAGTGTACATAAGAGAAAGGAGGTTATCTTCTATGGATGATAATGAGGTAATCTTGGTAGAGAACTAAATTTCGATTAGTACAATCTTTTAATATATCATAACTAAATTAATATTTCATTACTTGTGCTTCGAAATATTAAAAGGATAGAAGTATCCTAAACAAACTCATTGAGAGTAGGACAATCAAAGTCCTACTCTAATTTATTTTTTATCTGATATCAGAATCTTCAAGATCTTCGCACTCTGCTTCTGGATCACAATCAATAACTGTATCGATTTCTTCATCTTCTTCCATATCCTCTTCTTCTTCGATATCAAAAGCTTCACGATAATCTTGTCCGTCGACATCTGCTATATCCATAGCATCATCTTCATCTTCGTCATACATCATAGCTTCCTCATCTTCATCTACTTCACAACAAAGATCTCCATTCTCTTTCATAGTTTTTACAAGATCATCGCTTTCCATCGTATCTGCCATTTCTTCAGCCTTTTCAATTGCCATATCGATATCCATATCAGTTGCAAGGACTAAATCAACCGGATCATCAAAATCATCATATTCAAAACCTTTAGAAAACTTCTCACTCATTTTCTATATCCTCCTTATCATTTTTCTGTTCAAAGATATCAAGAACCAAGTCTGCAACATCTTCTTCAAACACAGCATGATCTGCTTCGCAAAGCATATCTTCTATAGCTGCTCTTTCAATACTATTTAGCATAGGATTTACCTCCTTTAAAGCTTTACTACTATGTTTCACTTATTAATGCGAATAAGTTTATCTAAGTATCTCTCTAAACAATAAATGATACAAGGAATAGCATAAAATAACATTGGACAATTGTCGAATGCAATATTCTCTAATTCTTTTATATCATCTACTGTAATATCCATATCATATAAATATTTTATAATAATATTATAGAATGAATATTTTTTAGACTCTATTAATTTTTCTTCAGCAGTATGATTTACAAATACTGTATGAAAACATGGTATCAATTGAGAAAATTCATATCCTTGCGGATAATCATATTTTACTTCCCAATAGTCTTCCATTCTGTTTACGAATATTGTAAAATCATTTGTTATTAAATGACCTATAGCGTCATGTGTATAAGAATCTATATGAACCGGATCTTTCTTTTCTATACATGAAAACATAGATTTTGAATATATCATTGGAAACATAGGTTCTAATTGAGTCTGATGCTGTACATATACATACTCTCCATCTCCTTCTAAGAGTTTATTTTTTCTTATGAACTCTACCATATACGGATCATAGAAATTTTGCTCTAAAAAGCGATATGTAAAAGTTTGAACTCTTTTATTGTAAAACAATCGTTTGTAATATTGCTTTAAAAGAATGGTAGTATCTTCTATTAACTTTCCAAATTCCACTGAACTTGATTTTATAATAGGATTTAATTCTGTCCCTACATTATTTATCAAAAAATCAAACTCTTCGATAACTTGTTTCTTTAATGATTCGAGTTTAGAAGTAGAAGATCTATATGTAATTTTATAAACATTAGACCCATCTTCTAGGGTATCTGGTTCTACATGTACTACTTTAAATACTATTTGCCTTTTCAAATATTCTATACAAAATTGATCATCAGGATAAGGTTCAATGGTATTTGGAAGTACAATAACATCACCTTCTATTGCCGCAGATTCAGTACCAAATTCTTCGTTCGAATATTGCATTTGAAACTGTTCAAATCCATATAGCATCATATTATGAATTAAATTATATTTAAATGGAGAGTCTACCCCTACATTGTTAAATGCTAATTTTGAAGCTTCATCTAACGATGATGCTTCTTTATTTATATGAAAATATTCTACTGGAGTAGGGGGCTTATCAGAATATTTATAATAGTTATTAGATATCGCATTTTGCTGAGCTTGAAGCAAAGATCCAACTACATCATTATATGTAGTATTAGTAAAATGACCTGCCATATTATCCCTCCTTTTATAGTTAAATTACTAAAATGTTTCGGAATCACAATAAATATCAAAATACCATTCATAATCATCATTTGTAGATATAAAATAAGTCTCATTTCCTTTTCTAGCAATATATTGTATTTGAGAAGAATTCATACAGATATCAATATATACAGATGATGGTATCCTGTATTGATATTGTTTCATAATACTATCTATTTCATGACTATACATCCTATCAGCTCCTAAATAAAAAGGTGAGAGTGAATTCACTCTCACCTTATTTTTATAAACAAATTCCTCTAGCAATTAAAATATCTATAATTTCATTAACTTTATTTGCTATATCTGTAGAAGTTGCAGATTCAGGGTTTGCTATTTTTTCAAGAGTAGATGCAACACCAGTAAGTCCTACACCATCTTCACCTGCAGGTCCTTGAGGTCCTACTTCACCAGGATCACCTTTATCTCCTTTAGGTCCAACAGGTCCTACTTCACCAGGATCACCTTTAGCACCATCTTCACCTGCAGGTCCCTGAGGCCCTACTTCACCAGGATCACCTTTATCTCCTTTAGGTCCAGCAGGTCCCTGAAGACCTGGTTCGCCTTTTTCGCCAGCAGGTCCTTGAGGTCCCTGAACGCCCTGAAGACCTTGCTCACCTTTTTCTCCTCTTGGTATTGTAAAGTCAAGAATAGCATTTTCTTCGGTTCCGACATTGACTACTGATAATTCTTCCCCATATATTACTTGGCCGACAGTAATTTTACCAGCAACACCAGCGTCACCTTTAGGCCCGATAGGTCCAGCAACACCAGCGTCACCTTTCAAACCTTCAGGTCCCTGAGGTCCTTGATCTCCTCTTTCACCTTTAGGTCCTTGTTCACCCTGTTCACCTTTAGGTCCCTGAATACCAGTTGCTCCTGATAAATCAGTCAAGAAGTTGTAAGCATCTGCTCCTTTTACGTACACTTTTGCATTGTCAGGATCTTCTACATTATCTGTATTTATAATAACAATTGAACCCTCTGGCAATCCATCTGTAGCAAAGCTATCATTCATCTGTTGTACAGAAGTAAATACTTTGGCAAATGCAAATGAATCACCTTTATCTCCTTTAGGTCCAACAGGTCCTTGCTCACCCTGGATACCCTGTTCACCCTGGATACCTTGTTTACCTCTAGGTAATGTGATATTTAATACAGCATTATATTCATCACCAATATTTGTAACTTCGGCTACTTCACCAGCTTTAACTTCATTAAGAGTGATTGTAGCAGCTTTACCTGCATCACCTTTTTCGCCTTGAATACCTCTTGGTCCAGGTTGACCAGGATCACCTTTATCTCCTTTAGG
>NFZD01013580.1_pt1 | contig 38480 bp, 48 predicted proteins | sample 1095381 | NCBI WGS metagenome assembly NFZD01 (sample SAMN03609891, study PRJNA323583) | gut metagenome | isolation source: feces | host: Rattus norvegicus | place: Denmark: Riget | collected 2013 | reverse complement strand
AATGGCTGCTGGAAATCGGAATGTTGCTTCCGGAATATTACAGGGGTTTGCGGGGGTAATGGTCGCTGGAAAAGCTATTCATTCTGCTGGTTCAGCGCTTGCTGGTTCAGTGGGTTTAAAACCTACTGGTATAAAAACTAATATGGTAGCCGGCGCAGTCTCTGCTGCTACTGGATACTGGGCAATTAAACATAGTGCAGTGGTTGAAATTAATTCTGATTATAAGCAACTACAAATGGCAATTGCACTTCCTACTCCAGCATTAACCGATAAACATGGATTATCATGGGAAGATCAAGAAGCTCAATTGTCTGGTGGTTTTATAGAAATGATGAAAACTAATCCACAAGCTTTATCTAACGTTAGTATGGACGGTCTTAATGTTTTGGATTATGCAAAGCGAATTGCGGAAGCTTCAGGAGCAAAAGGAGCCATTGATGCAATGGCCTTGACAACAATGGGTAAAACAGGAGTAGGATCAGGGATATTACGTACAGTGGGTAAAGCTGCTAATACACGTAAAGAACAAATCTTTAAAGATGTTGCATTCCGTGAATTTCAAATGCAATTCGATTTAGCTGCGCGCAATACACAAGACATGAAAAACATCGAAGCTATTATTCGTGTATTAAAATATCACGCTTATCCTGAATTAACAACACGTGATTTCGTTTGGATATATCCTGCGCAATTTGATATTGTTCATTATTTCCGCGATGATATCAACACCCATCTTCCTCGACATGCTAGTAGTGTACTGACAAATATCGAAGTGGATTATGCGGGTGGTCACGACTTTATCAGTGTGCACCACGATGGTAGCCCAGTATGGATTAAGTTAACATTAAACTTCAAGGAAATCGCAGTTTTGAACCGTCAAAGTATTGCTAAAGGATATTAATAATGAGCTCAGTATTTGATCTTTACGATACCATTGATTATCCAGTTGAAATTAACGGAGAACGTACGTTTAAATCCGTACGTGATATCACGTCTAATATTAGATTAACCAAGGATACGATCGATAATATTGTTAACTATGACCTTCGAGTATTAGGTGACGACGAAACTCCGGAGATTACCAGTAACGAAGTGTATGATTCGCCTTTTGATAATATATTGGTGATGTTAGCAAACGATCGTTTTGATTGGAGAAATGATACTCCTGTTTCATCAACCGTATTTCAAAAATACGTATACGAGAAATATAGTGACCCTTATGGAATCCACCATTATGAAGACATCGATGGAAATATCGTCGACAATCTATTTGATGATGGGGACACACAAGGAACTTTTGCTTATCCTAAAAACGTTTTTCCAATTACAAATTACGAATACGAACAACGTTTGAATGAACAAAAGCGTCCTATTCAAGTCATTAAATCTCAATATGTTAACTTGGTTAATCAGTTAATAAAGGAAAAACTGACAGATGAGTGATCTTTTACGTAGAGCTGGAGAAGTCAATTTATCAGCTGTATCAATTACGTCTGCTAATGGGGTCAGTTTCGACGTTACGCCACAAGTATTGTCAATTGAATTGACTGAAAATTTGTTTGAACCTTTTACTACTGGGGTCATATCAATTACAGATACCCAAAACTTGACAAACATATTTCCATTAGTCGGGTCTGAGTACTGTAATATTACATTTAAGACCCCAACACTACCTGATAGTCAAGGATACGATAAACAGTTTTTCATTTATGCTGTAACGGATAAGCTTAAATTAACTGAACGCAACACATATTATCAATTGAAGATTATTAGTATGGAAGCTATCACTGATCGTTTAAATCGAATTTCGAAAACGTTTCGCGGTTCTCCATCTGATATTATTATCGATCTTGTTCAAAACAGTGGTTTAAAATCTGACAAATCGATTATTTGTGAAAATGCGATGAATCAAATTGCTTTTATTAGTAATTGGTGGAGCCCAACGAAGTGTATTCGTTATACATGTGCACACAGTTTCAACGCTAATAAAAGTCCGTCGTTTTTGTTCTTTGAAAATCGAATTGGGTTCATGTATGCGACGTTAGATCAACTGTGTAGTAGCGAACCGGTTCAAACGTTTTATATTGACAACTATAACAATAATCCAACCGATAATAAAGACAGTACAGTAGCTACCGATATTCAAAGACAGTTTCAGTCTGTGAGACGTTATACGGTTGCTAATGGATTCGATTATTTTAAACGGATCGATAGTGGTTATTATGGAAGTGAAACAATTGGTTGGGATCCAGTGACTCAGCAATACACCCATATTGCTAATAATCGGAAATTTGAGTCTGATAACCATCTGAACAAATATAATCCAATTTCAAAATATGCTCCTGTATTAACTAGTGCATATTTGCATTATATTCCTTATGCTACTCAAAATTTTGAAGGGCAAAATAGAGGAGTTGATGATAGCGACTTAATATATCGTGGTGAACGACAACAATTGTTTAGCAAATTAAACACGACTAGATTTGAATTAAACGTTTGGGGTCGTACTGATTATACAGTTGGATTAGTAGTTTCTTTATCAGTAACTAAAGATCAACAAATTGAAAAAGGACAAGATCCCAAAGATCACTTGTTGTCAGGAAACTATTTGATTACATCCATTAAACATGTTGTAAACTTAAATGAACACACTTGCAATATTCAATTGATGAAAGACAGTTATATTACTGATATATCGAATAGCACAATTTAAAGAAAACCCGACGATGATTTCTCAAAGTCGGGTTTATTTTTTGATGTTGGTTGTACTACTTCGTCTGAACCAACAACCAAATTTTAGGCAGCTTCATGATTTAAAAAAGCTTGCAAACGATCCTTAGTACGATCATTCCATGAAGATGTTAATTTATTAAGCTTATCAGTTGAAATGGACACTGGTCCTTCCTTCACTGATAAACCACTATATTCAAGCATCATCTTTGAAACAATCATTTCGCGACAAGCTTTATGAATTTCGACTAAATTTCTAGTACGATTGGCCATCTCACGGAAATAGGCAATATATTCAGTCCACAAATCTTTCGTATCTTTACTGACTGCATTATAATTGACTGCAAATGTAATTGTTTTATTGTCCTTGCCAATTACTTTAATCTTGGTAACCGTTTTAAGCTTTTCAAACGGTTCGCCAGACAGACGATCCATATGAATATCTTTTGTCTTTTCACTCAAAGGACGACCTTCAGACTTACCATTAATATAAGGAATAACCAAATTTGGAATTCCTTGAGTTAACTCGATAACCATATAAGGTTTATTGGCAAATTGAAGTTCGTCACCGATCATTAATTTTTTAACGTCGTTAATTGTTTTGATTTCAGTTGTCATATTATTCAAATATAATCTAATGCATTAGAGCATATATTTAAACGTTATGCCATTCACCGTTCATTAACAAGCTTTCTAAAATAGAATCATCAGTTTTAACGGTAGCAATCATTTCTCGTACTGGTTGAGGAATCACACTATACTCTGTGATATTAAACTGTTCATCGATCTTTTCTACACGACTAACTGATTGAACGACCCATTGTTCATCTGTATGAGCAATTGCTGTAACTCCGTTTTCAGTTTTAACTGTAACATCATATCCCATATCAGTCATTGATACTGACAATATACTTTCAATTTTCATTTTGTTTTATAATAGTCCAAAATAGCATTAGCTAATTTCAATGCTTGTTGTTTTTCGATCTTATATTGACAGGCACTATAACCATCAAGATTACTTTTTTCGTGCATCAACACGAGACTGTCTCCACTAGGATCAAGCAAGTTTGTTTCAATTTTTAACAAACGCTTATCAATATGTTTTAATTCAGTTTCAATTGTCACATTCATATTAGATTCTCCACTAACAATAATACGTATGATATTATACCTCATCTAAACGAAAAAAGCAAGCTCCTCAAGGAGTTAATCCAAGAGGAGCTTTAGAGGAGAAGGAGAAATCGTCAATGAATGACGATTATATTTAAACTATTTTTTTCTCGTCTTTATTAGGTTCGACATAAACTGGAGCGTGATCAGTCAAGAATTGACTCCAACTCCAAATCATATGTTGCATGCTGTTCATTCGTGAAGTTACCTTCCACCAACTAACAAATTCGTTGATTAATTCTTCATTGATAGGACTAGCAATAATATCAGTACGACGAATACCGGGAGCTTTAATAGCGTTTTGAGCCTTCAAACGCATATAAATCATTTCGGTTGTATTCATTTCCGTTGATGTAGTAGCGTTGGTACCGTCTACCCCCACAACTGCAAAACAAGTGCCCATTGCAATGCCATTAATATCGACGATACGACGTACACGAGGAATTCCCAACAATCGAAGAGATGTGACACCCTCTACTGCTTTACGTTGGAACAAAATATCAACCGTTGGTTTGTCCTTTTGACCAACTGTAAGTTTAACATGAATACCATTATCTTCAATCTTATGAATTGTTGAACCAGAATTCTTCAACTTTGTTACCAACTTTAATAGCAAAGGAGGAGTCCTACCCTTAAACTTAATTGGAGCACTATGACCTTCTTCACCGTTACTAACAAAAATTGAACTCGTAGCTTCTTCTAAAGGTTGTTTCGTCTTTTCTTGTTGTTTAACTTGAACACGAGGTTGAGTTAACCTCGTTTTCAATTTTTCATATGATTGTTCGTCAAATTCGAACCCATATGAATATAAGAATTGATCGCCAATCTTTTTATCAAACTTTGTCAACTTAATAACAGAATCTTCTTGTTGTTCAGAACGTTCCGGTTGAACCACAAGATGTAAATGTTTTTCGATCGCATTAATCAATTGACGATTACGAGTTACGACACACAACTTAAAATTCTTAACCGTTAAAGGCATGAAAAAGATCATATAACCAATCTTTTCCTTTCGTTCTTCATCTTTGAAAACATCAACTACAAATCGTGATCGATCCTTGTCGCTGATAATTGTTGGACGAAGTTGAAGCTTCATTTGAGAGAATTGTAACTTGCTGTTACGTTTGATAATCCCCATTAGTTTAATAACGAGCTTACGCATCGTTTCCGGAACTTTTGGTTCTTGGTTTGTTTGACTTTGTTCTTGTTGTTCGATCAATGCCAAACGATGTTGTTTATCTTCTTTAATCATATATGTTATTTGTACTAGTACTAGGTTTTAAAAATTTCAATAACGAATTTAAATCTTTTTTAATATTAAATTGTTTAACTAGCTTTTGATATCGATCTACGTAGCGATTAACATTTTCAGCTGTAATATCAATATTACCAAAGAAATAATTCGTATATTGTTGCTGAATACTCAGCATTGTATTATCTATGCAAATTACCAATTTCGAAGCTTGAGAACCAATTGTTATTACTCGTTGATTTTTAACAAACTTCTCACTATAGACAAACCGTTCTTTAATAATATTCAAAAACTGTTCAATACAATATTGATCTAGGTTAGATCTAGGATAATTGTTTCTATGTTTGTTGAGTTTTTTAAAGTCTTCGAAATTGTATATCTTTTCAGCATCTGCAATAATTTGCCATCCGTTATAATTGTTTATCGATAAAGGTTCAACAACATCAAATATACCAGAAACAAATACACCGTATCGATTAATATAATCATCAGCCAATCCTTGAACAAATCGAATAGTCGTATTGTTGTCCTTATCAACGGTACATTCAATTTTGTCGCTATTTTCGTTGATATAACATTGGCTACTAAACGAATTTAAACCGTCTAGAAACGTTTGTACGTGTTGAGGAATGTCAATACTCAGCTGTTCGTTTAAAACCGGTTTAAACAATGTTTTTGCTGTGTTAATTTCGCTGTTAGCTTCATCAATATCTTTGCAACTTCGAAGATCAGCAATAATCTTGCCAGTTCCTTTATCAATCATGATTCCATTAAAGAAATTCCACGATTTCGGATAATCGATTATTTTACGAATTTGATTTTCATTGCAAAAGTCGATCACAATTACTGGAATTCGTTTAACGCCAATTTTCAAAGCGGCCAATGCACGATGTCGGCCATCTTGATTCCCATATGCATAATTGATGATAGGAATAGGGAACTTGTTTCCGTTTTTCATTTTTTCGGCTATATCGTCGATTTTGCCTGGATTAATAGCCGCATATTCATTTTCTGGAATAGCAGGTTTGTGACCTCTTGCTTTACTACAATTTGTCAAATATTGATCAGCTGTCATGGGAACAATGCTAGCAAGTATTCCCTTTGTAATAAGTGCATTTGTTCTCATCGGTTCATGGATAATATCAGGCAATTGGTCATACCCTGTATTCGTATTTTCGTCAATTGAAAGAAAATACTTTGATCCGTCACAAAACGGTATCTTTAATGTCAAATCTTTTAAAATCATTTTGTCGTTACTGGCAACAAATCTTTAAATGTTTGTTGCTTAATAGCTTTGTCGAAGATTTCAAACATAGGAGCAATTTTCATATCGGTAATTTGAAATTTTTCTGTTACTTCGCGATGAGATTGTGTGTCTAAGCTTGCAGCCCACATTTGTTTGCCAAAATAGCCAATTTTAAACAACGTACCACCAATTTTTGTTTCAAAAACATTTCCAGCTTGTGTTTGTTTGCTATATTTGTATGTTTTAAAAAACGTATTAACAAATGCTTTATCAGCTAATTGAAGCTTCTTCTGATCAAATTTAGAATTAAAATGAATTCGATGATCATTAATCAAATCATCCCATGTTTTATTTGGTCCAACTTCATCAGGTTTGACTTGTTGTTTATTTTGTTCGGTTAAAAAATGTTGAAATGATATTACCATTATAAATTAACAATTGTAGTATGGTAATATTTAAAAAGAAAACCGGCCAAAAAGCCGGTTTGTGTTAATGAAACGTTTTTAAAAGCAACCTTGTCAATTGTTCGTATGTTGCTTTTGTGACTAATATTCCGTCAGGCTGTTCGCTATCAAACCAAAAATCAATTAACGCATTTTGTTCGACTTGAGCTGCACTAAATTCACAACAATACACCATTTCATTTCGAATAAAGAATAGTTGATATTTGTGATCATACAAATGTTGTTCACCAAACATTTCAATTATTTTTTCGAAATTTTGTACAAGAACCCCTTCAACTTCAATCCCAATCGATTTATCATTACCATGAATCATATTTGTCAAATCGACTTTTTGAATCTTCATTACATTCCTTTTAAAAAGAATCCCAGGAACCGACATTATACCGTTTCCTGGGATATTCGTCAACTAGTATTTAAAGCTTGTGATCCCAAACTACTTGTTGAACTGTTTGCTTAGACATGAATTCACTTAACGCATGACGTAACCAGCGAACATCATGAAAATGCTTGCTGTGAACGTCTTTGTATGTTTTCAATGTTTTGTGAAATTTGATTCTTTCAGATTTTGTCATACACAATTTCCTTTGCAAACTTGAACAAATGTCATATTTGTTCACATTACTATTATAGTCAATTTGTTTGCAAATTACAACTAAAAAAGGCCCGATTAGGGCCTTTTAACATCATCGATGAGAACAATATCGACAATGACTATCATAATATCGATGATAAGGACATGGATAATAGCTATGAAGTTGTGCACCAGGTAGATAATAAGCTTCTTGGTGAGGAGTTGGAGTATACACTACACAACCCCACAAACTAAATGATAATAATCCAATTGTAGTGAATTTCAAAATTCTTTTCATTAAATGTAATCCTTCTAAAATTGCCTACTTGCATTATAGAAGAAATTTTAACGAAAAGTCAACAATTGTATATTAGTGGATTTATCAATCAGTTCTAGGTATAATACTAACAGTATAACTTGTGTTGGAGAAAATAATAATGATTGATGTTTTGTCAATTTATAATCAGAAAATTGAAGAACTTAAACAACGAGTAGCAAAATTAGATCATCAACCTTTACTAGTAATTGTTAGCGATAATTTGAGTGATGCTGGACGCAGCTATATTAAATCTAAAGTATCAGCATGTGAATTGATTGGAATCAAAACAATCGTGTATACTCCCGAACAATATCCGTTTGAAGATGTTGATGGAATTCCTATCCCTGTTCGAAATGAACAATATAAGAAATTGATGGAAACTGCAGACGGGGTTATTTTCCAACATCCATTCTTTGATTACGATTGGAGCATGTATAAACGACTTGTTCGTTTGAATACAAATGAACGGACTGATGTAGATGGAATTGACAGCAATATACATTGCCCGTGTACTCCAAGAGGAATTTGGAAGATCATTGATCATTTACAATTAGAACGTCAATCTACGTTTAGTAAGATTATTTTGATTGGCAATGGTAAGATGATTGGGAAGCCGTTTGTCAAAATGTACAACGCTCGACGAATGAAACATTGCCAATTGATCGTAGTTGATTCTAAAAATAGCGATCAACTGGATCAAATTATTGCTAATGGAGATCAGGATACATGCATTGTATGTGCAACTCCTGTTCATAATTTGATCAACAAATCGAACTTTAATCCAGCCTGCACTTATATTGATTGTGGTTGTAATAAGGTAGAAGGAAAGTTACTAGGAAACGTAAGTCGTGAACTGTACAGTGATGATCATAATATCACCCCTGTTCCTAATGGGGTAGGAAAAATGACGGTGTGGGGATTATTAGCTAATGTAGTTTATAGTGCTGAAAAACGTCCGAAATTTTAAATTGTTAAAAGCCCCTTTAAAGGGGCTTTTAATTTAGAAATGATATTTGTCGGAATATTCTTAATCTTGCAAATATTGATCATCTGACATTTTACGATTATTCTTTTTAAGACGTTCGTACTTCATGTACATATAATCATACACCTTACTATTATCGACAAAAGCGTACCAATATTGTTTTTGTCGATCAAAATCGATAACATCATCAATTTGTTTAGCCGCATCTTTTGATGTAATATCTTTAACTTCGGTAGCAGCCCGTTTACCATTTTCCATCATAACCACAAGACTTTCATCGATTGTGACAAACATAAATGAAGGTTGCTTTTCTTCATTCGCACTTAATAGTACCAAATGACGTTTACTATCAGCTTTATCTTCTTTGTATAGTTTAACGATGTCTTTGTAAGTCAATTTGTGTTCGACGTGTTCGAATTTGATATTCTGCAAATCATAACCTACAAACGATAAAGCGCGACCTACGCGTTGAAGATACTTCTTGTCAATTCCTTCTATCGTCGATTTATCAAAACCTTCACTTAAGCTTTCTTCGATTCCGTATTGACGTTTTAAATCGCCATACTCGTCTGACTTACGATTTTTAATCTTACGATCAGTCATTTTACGAATAAATTCTACTCGTTTATCAAGAGGAATAATTGCGAAATAAGCAGCAGTTTGATTTGTTAGTGGAATAATAGAGCTCAACTTTTCGAACCCTTTCTTCGTATCAAACATCCCAAATGAATCTAATTTCTTATCACCTTCGACCATGATGACATATCCACTTTTATCACGATCGATAACGAATATAGATGGTTTCTTATCAGCTGACGATACAACAAATACCAAAGTACTTTTATGTTCGTTTTCTGTTACGTGTTGTTTAAACAACTTGATTAAATCAGCTTGACGAATTTTCTTGCCAATTTCTTCAAACTCCATATTTTGAAGATCATGGGAAAATTCAGCTAATCTACGACCGATCTTTTTGAAGAAACTCTTATCTATATTTTGTTTCATCGATTGATTATAAGCTTCTTCTAAAAAATCAACAAATGTAATTTTATCCATTACTACTAGTATAACTATAATAAGAATATTTAATGAATCTTGCGTGAAATGGGATTATTTGGTAATTCTCCTGGACGTCCATTGAAAGAACGACCAGAGCTTATTTTCTTTGATTATGATGGAAATGAATTAGCAGTAAACGATTTGGTCGTTGTTCTTGACAAATCAAGACACACTGATGTGTTTGCTTACGGAATTATTAAGAAATTGAATTTATATCAATGCACGTTACAAATTATTTGGAACGTCGATACTGAAGATTGCTTTACTGAAATTCGTCGAAAGAAATATAACCATATTGTCAAGGTTCGTTATCCTGAAAAACGACACTTTGATTTAGTGCACAAAATTATGACATGCACGAATAATATCGAAGCTGATATGTACAAACCTACGAAGGATCGTAAACCCAAACAAGAACTTACCGATCAGATGTAGATTTCATTATCCACGAGATACTCTAATATCACGCTCGGAATCTCTCGTACTTTGCTACCCTTTTGTCGATTAAATTTATAATCGGTTATTTGTAGATTATCAGTACTGGCTATTAATTGTTCTGGAATTCCGAGCTCATATCCTTTTCTAATTGGAAATACATGATCAACATTGTTGTACATTCGATCATCTATTTGTATTCCAGCTGCCTTTAAATTAACTTCTGTCAAGTACCGTACTCGATTACTATACTTCTTAAAATCATCCATTTGTATTCTCCGTTTCTATCCGGAGAATACTTATCGCAGCTAATAGTGAACTTTGATATTACCGCAATCGAATATTCGTTTATACCCGTTATTCAACATATTCATCCACTCAGTTTGATTAATGTCGAACTTCTCAAGGAACAACGGTTGACGATGCTTTTGACAGTCATATCGCGATAATACGAGATCATCTCTTCTATACACATAATTTGTCCGTGTAATTTTAACTTGTTTCCAATTAGTTTTGAAATACCCTTCACCTGTGAAATGGGCAATATCAATATAACTATAACAATTGTGTAACTTACAATTTTTAATCAACTTGTTAAATCCACCGACGATCTTATAACGAGTCTTTACACAATATCGATGTAGTTCATATTCGTTCTTCGCAAATCGACTATTACCATATCCAAACACCGCAATTAGTTTATTATTATAATACAGCCCCTTTCGAATCATACTGTTGACACTACCATTTAAATGATATAATTCTAGAAAACGACGATATATTTCTCGATCGACGTTTCTAATAACACATTGACGGCCATATACCGTTTTCTGATTAACATCTAATAATTTTTCAATCAAACGTTTGATCTTTTCAGTCTTCAATTCCCATTCCCATTGATAAATTGCAATCGCTAGCTTTCCTTGTGATCGCAATTGTAACACTTGATTTTGAATACTTTTGTCTGCTTTGTCATCATCGATAAACATTAGTGCGACATTTCGCCAATTTGTACTAATCATGTTTTGATCAACTGCCCAATTAAACTGATTATATTGTTGCTGAATATAAAAGAAAAAATTATCCACTTGTCCCTCCTGTGTATACAAGATTATAGCCAATTTCGTTGTCTACTTCAACCAAATACTCTATAATTGTTCTGGAACTGTTACAAAGGACAAATTATGAAATTCAGCAAAATTCTTCAATCAATTCGCGAACACATCATTGAGGAAAACGACGAGACATGTTTCACATACGTTACCGATGATATTGCACTTCTTGAAGTTCGCAATTGGGATCATGAATTCATTATCAAGGTACAATGGGAACCGACGAGTTTTGATATCGTATACGCTAGAATCACGTTTATCGGATTATACGACTTTGACGGCGGTACCGATGAGTTTGATTTCATTACTGATCGATTATACAAATATATTACAAATATTCCTGGAATCAATCGACACGAAATTACAAGTACACACGAAAATGATCCAGTGTATACATTCCAATTTAAAATAGAAGGAACAATGGAATCATGATCGATTGTGGTTTCTTTTTCATAATTGGTATTCTTTGTGTATGGCTAATTCTAATGCTATATGCCCCAAGTAATAATGAAAACGACGAGTTACTCGAATTACAAAATCGACAGTTACAATTGCAAATAATCCAATCCAAATTGCAACTTGTATACAAGTATCGCGAATTGTTGTCGTTGTGTCCCAATGGCTGTACGTATGAAGAAACGTACAAACTATTATATAACGCATCCAAAATATTTTGGATTATGAACTCGTCACGACGTGGAATGATATTCATAATGTGAACGAACAAGATGTTGCACAATATATCGACGAATTATTGATTGATATTGAACAACATCTGCTCAATAAAGCCACCAAACTTTATTGAATAATGAAAAAGGACCTTATGCAGGTCCTTTTTCTTTTTATTGTTTAGATCTTGTCGAGATCCTCTACGTAGCACCATTCGCATTGAATGATTCTAGCAACTACTTTATTTTTCTTTCTAGCTTTATACAAACGAGACAACAATTCACTCGTTCTAAAATTACATTTGTTTCCAGCTTCTGTAACACTATCAAACACCTCTCCAGTCGTCAAATTCTTGATTTTCTTTCGATTCTTTGCTGGTTGATTACGAGCTTTTAATCTAGCACTAATCAATGCTTTTGTTTCATCTGTGTGGCGATGTCCCGAAAATCTACTAGACACTTGTTTTTCTTTGTACGTAGGAACACATCCATTAGCAACATATTCGTCGTAATACTCCCAATGATATCCATTATAATCATAGCCTGCATTTAACGCAGCTGTCAACAAACCAATACTCTTACCACCTTTTCTTCCTGGATATTTCTTCGTTGCTTCTCGTGCAGTAATGAATATTTCACCTGTATCAATATTGATAACCGCACGTGCTCTACCAGACTTTTCACCAACGTACTTTCCTTTCAAACTATTACTGATCTTTTCACGTGTTTCCGGATTGCTCATATTACGTTTGGAAATTTCACCCTTTACAGCCGCCATTTGTTCATATAACTCTGCTTGTTGATTGATGGTGAGCACATAGTTAAATTCTTGTTTATTTTTATTAAAGTTAAACATCGAATAAAAAGAAGCTACCATTGATCGATCTCCCGTCTTATACAATAGATGATGAAGAACCAAATGTTCGCGAAACGATACGCGTACAAGATTACGATTGTGTTTACTTCCACCCCAACTTACAGGCAAAATATGATGTTTGACAAATTGTTTGTCTTTTGGATCACGTTCAGATTGCTTTTGTTGAATACTTTCGATTAAACAAATATATCGGTTGACATAACGCTTGTTTTGTTCTATAATAGGATAGTGATACACAAGTGCAACGAAATCTGTTTCGTTTGTGTGTTTTTGTTGATTTTCTAATAATCTTTGTTGGCGAGCATTCATAGCAAATAAAATAGGTTGAAAATGCTATTATACCTCGTTTGTACAAAAAGATCAACAGATAAGAGAAAAGCCCCCAAATTGGGGGCTTCGCTTTATATCATTTTAACCTGTAAAATCAAGGAATTACATGTTGGAAATGATGAACTTACGATAGTAGTAATTTTGGTTAGCCAATTGTTCAACAGGAACTTGGCCACCGTTACCCTTACCAGCATCGATTTGAACTTGTGGGTTAAAGGCGATACCGTAACGCACTTTGAAGCCAATCTTCGGCTGCATTGTATTAGGATCTTGAGCACGGATCAATTGCAATGGGATGTATGGGCAATAGAACATACCAGCATCGTATGCAGAAGAACCGCGATAACCGACCACACAATATTGTCTTTCGGATTGGTTGCCAGTGTAAGGATCGATAAACACCTTGTACTTCTTATTCAAAACACCAGCGAAAGTTGTAGAAGCTTCGTCGATGTTCAATTCGTTTTGGAGTGCAGGACTATAATCCAAAGCACCAGCCATTTGCAAAGCAGAGGCTACATCAGAAGAACAGATGATGAAGTTACCACGACCTCTACGAGTCTTTTGGGCAATAGCGTTAGCTTCACGTTCAATACGGTACATCAAACCCTTGAACTTTTCAGCTGACCAACGACCATCACTATCCAAGTCTAAGTCGAAGATACCCTTGCGAGTTGTATCGTTTTGGCAACCCCAGTTAGCTGTAACATAGATGTCACGAATAACTTCACGGTTGATTTCAGAAAGAATTTCAGCAGAAAGGATGTTACTCAATTCAGCTTCAGCATCAAGACCATGAACGCTCTTCAAGTCTTGTGCCAATTCTAACGTGTATTCAGCCTTCAAGATACGGGATTGAGCCACGACACTTGTCTTTTCAATACTGAAAGCCATTTCGTTCCATTGATTATCAGCAGCACTACCGCGAGCTTCAGCTTCGGCAGTTGTCATACCGTAACCGGTGCTATACAAAGCAGGATCGATGATTGGATTACCGTCGGTATCCGTTTCATCCTTAATAGCATCAGCCCAACTATTACCAGTGTGGGTACCCTTACCAGATTGGGATGTAACAGCTTCATTGTACAAAGCTTCAGGACCACGTTGTGTATTGTACTTGCTCTTCATAGCGAAGATCAAACCGGTTGGTTGAGACATTGGTTGAACGCCGCAAACATCGAAAGCGATCAATTGAGGCATAGCACGACGAACCAAGTTGATCAAAACTGGATCGTAACCAGCCATTTGTGGGTTACCATTGGAACCGTCAGAAGCAACACCACCGAAAGGAGTTGTTTGCAAACCGATGTTATTAACAGCAGCTTCTTCATTGAGTACTTGGCCAGATTGAGCCATTGCACCCTTCATAGCTTGCAATTGGTTTTCAAGCAACACAGCGGTTACCTGACGACGATATGAATCCTTAATTTTTGGGGCAGAATCAATATCAAGAACCTTAGCCCACTTTTCAGTTAAAGTATGTGTATTTTTTTCCATTTGGAATAAGTTTCCTTCAAACGAAGTAGTTAATTTAAATTATTAATAATTATTTACAAATATTTCGTCCGATACTTTTAGTACGTGGACTTATTAGATTGCAATGCACGAATGAAGTATTGAACATCAGGGTCAATAGATTCTTCGAGCGGTTGTTCCTTAGCAGGTTCTTCCTTTGGTTCGGCTGCGACAGGAACTGTTTCAGTAACGACATTATCGCTACCGACGTTCAATGGAGCAGATTCAGACAACGTCTTTTCTGGCACACGTTGATCGATTACAGATTCAGCTAAGATAGCAGCGCGTACCTTGAAGTGTTCAAGATCACTTGTATCGCCTTCCATCAATTGAACGAGTTTACTACGTTCAACATCAGTCATACCTTCGCTAATAACAGCAATTGCAGTAGCCTTTTGGCTTTCTTCAACTTGGCGTTCAAGATCATACTTAGCTTCAACCGCTTCTGCGAGTTGGGCATAAGCCTTATCTCGTTCGCTTGTTACTTCAGCCAATTGAGCAGCAAAGCTTTCATGAGCTTCTACAGGAGCATAACCAAACTTACTGAATACATCGCGTACGCTTTCCAAAACAGCTTCAGCGACAGTTACCTTCGTAGCAGCAACTGCGGGTTGTTCGTGGGCAGCAACATATTGTTCTGCGATATAGTCAGCATAACCAACGAGACGTTCTGTAAGAACACCCATTTGTTCAGCAGCAATATCAGCAGCACGCTTTTCAGCAGATTCGTTCAACTCAGCAATTTGCTTTTCGTGATCAGCAATCAAATAATCGCGATCGGCAGTAACTGCAGTTACTTGTTCTGTAAGTTGTTCAATTTGACTTAGGTATTCAGCCTTCAACTTTTCAGCAGATTCTGCTAATGAAGTTTCGAGCTTCTTATCAAATTCAGCTTGGAGTTGTTCTGTAATTTGCTTTTGCTTCTCTGCGATTTGTCCTTCGATCAGAGATTCACTTTGTTCAGCGAGTTCACGAGCAACTTCGTCACGTTGTTCAGCCAAACGGACTTCTAGTTGTTCAGAGATCATTTGCTGAGCCTTAGCTTCTACTGCATCTTCAAACAATTTGGAAGCTTCAGTTTTAAACTGTTCAGTCAACTCAGAAGTATTTTCGAGCAACTGACCAAATTCAACATTAGACATTTATAAAAATTCTCCGTAAGAGATTAAATTTAATTTATTGTGAAATTTATTTAACAATTCGATTTGCGCGTGAACTACGTTGTTAACGTTTGAGTCAACTTATTTTAAATGGACACAATCGCGTTATTAAAAATTTCAACCACGGATACTTAGTATCGTTTTTGTAACCGTGCGATATTACTTACAATTTTAGTTGATACAGCAATTTTTCAAATGCTTTCAACTGTGCAACAGATTTATCTTGTTGTTTGATTTCTTTTACTTGGAAAATCCCTTGGTCATCCAATTCCCATTCGACGCTTTCAGCAAGCAAGCTAACTGATTCAGCAGTTTGGGCACTGGCGATCCAAACGATATCTCCAGCGGTAACCAATCGGAAGTCATCTTGTACAATATCGACGCCGTCTTCACGGATCACTGATCCGCCAGCACGACTACTGAGACCAAGATTGCCACCTTCTTGAAGGATCGACAATGCAATTCGACCACAAGGGGTGTTTTGCATCAAGCGAGCTTTACCACGCCACAAACGATCATCAGAAGGGTCTTGATACAATTCAGTAATCAAATGACTAACTCGGTCGAGGTCAATTTGAAGACTTGACGGATGTTGTAATTCCCCGTATGACATCTTCTTTGCTACCATATCGCGTTTATAGCGTTCGACCTCTTTAGCAACAATTGCACGAGGATAAATTCGGTTGTTGCGGTTTTTGATTTCAGATTGGAGGAAAACCCCTTCGATATAATACTCTGGCGCTTTACCTTCTTCTGTTGCTGATTCCGTCAATATTTCAAGCTTGTCGGATAATTGTTCAGATAGAAATTTCATATGTTTTGTTAAAATGTTATTTGTTAAAATCGTTTAAAAGATCTTCATACCACTTAACAGGACCACGTTTACTATCATCTTCAAATGCGCCATACGTTGCATATTCACCTGCATAGTTTTTGAAATCACGCTTGCGAAGACGAATCCATAATGTAATTTCACCGACAAATTCAAACTCAAGGTTTTCTCGATTGTATTCGATATCTGGCGTCATCTCTTGTCCTTGGAAGTCTCCTTGACAAGTATCACCAACACAAAATGTAGCTATAGTATGTTCGAGGTCTTTTCCACCGCGATACAATCGACCACTTCCATCTTGAGTATAACCAGCCCATTCCATACAAACAATTGACATGGAACTCTTATCAACATAATCTTGGAATCGAATGCTCTTGTCATCAATCACGCAACGTTGATCAGCAGGACGATAGCACAACATTTCCTTTGTTATTGTAATAGAACCACCGTCTTTATCACTTTTAATCTTTAAAACTGCATCCAGTTCAGTGTTCTTTAAAACTTTAGCTAATATGGCCATTGTTAATCCTGTTTCTTAACAAAACCACAGCTTTCAATTGCTTGATTTCGAACATCAGTCATACGTTCAACGATTTTTTGATCAACAATTTTTGTAAACGTATCTTGAAACGTTTTAATATCTTGATTAATCACTGATTTGATCAGAGTTTTGTTTTGTTCGTCGTTCATTTTTACTTTTCTCACTTTTTTTGTGTTGTTTAGCAATTTGTTGTAGAACGATTAAATCTTCGTTCTTAACAGCTTCGATAATTTGTTCAATTTCCATAGAAACAAACAGGGAGCTTTAAGCTATTTACGTTTAAAAAACAATTGGTTAAAGGAAAAGCCCCAATAAGGGGCTTGTAATATTGATTACATCGTAGCGGTTAAACCTGGAGTAGCTGGACGATCAAAATCGTCTTCTCCTGGATTTGGTTTCGCATCATCGTCGATTGTATCCGTCGTGTCTCCTGACTGTTCGACCTCTTCTGGAGGTTCATCGTCATTTCCTGCTACAAAGTCATCATACCCATCATCTTGATCATCTGAGTCACGATTAGGAACTTCATTACCGTCTGAAGAACCGAAGTTTTGATTTTCAAGTTCAAACGCTTCACGTGATTCTTCGACCTTTTCATCATGCATTTGTTGCTGCATTTGATCCCATTGCTCTTCACTTAATTCTAGAATATTACGAACAATATATTGTTTACTAAAGTATGATCCTTTAAACGCATCTGCAGTTTGAAGTTGTGTCATACGTTCATTGAACACCTCAATTCGTTTTAATTCTTCAAAATAATTGTCATGTTGATATTCAAAGAATATTGTACTGCGAAGCTTTTCCCAATCTTTCGGTCGAATTGTTTTTGTGCTGATCAACTGAATACGTAACGCTTCCTTGAATAATACATTAAATCGATTACGCAATCTTTGAATAAATTTGGAAAATGCAATTTCTTCGCGAGTTACTTCATTTGGATTACCAATCGACGCGATGTTGTCGTTCATTAAACGTTGACGAGGAACGTTTAAACTTTGATATAACTTCTTTTGGAAGTACTCAATATCCGAAATTTCGCTCAAATTTTGCGAATTCTTCGTGAATACTCCACAAGCCAACGCAAACGTGTGATAATCATGGTAAATTTCGCGACCATCAACTGTCAATGTACCAACTTCGATCGGTTCGTCAAGATATTCAATTGCAATAATTCGATGATTAAAATTGTTGTAATTTTGCTTAAATTCTTTCCAATTACTCAAATTATAATATCGACATACCATCGTAGATACGTTATCAGCAGTAAACATTCCTCGCCAATTATACGTATCGTTGATTTGATCCATTCGCTCCAATACCCATTTTGTGTTATTCAAAATAGGAGCAATTCGCTTAGCACTACAAGCATACTTGACAGGCTGTTTGCAAATATCGACAATAAATTTTGCAATTTCGTCGTCAATTAATGCATACGAATTCGTGCGTGTACGATTAGCAATTAGGAATTGTACAAATTCTTGTTTTGTTTCAAAACCAAAATAACGCGTTAAAGCATTCACCAAAGACTTACGTTGGAATGTTTTAGATCTCGATAAAATACCATATTTGTTTTGATTCAAATCAACCAAACGATCAACCATTTCAGGCATTTGATTCAAGTGATCACATAAACAACCAAACTTCGGATCATTACCCTTCCAATGACCAATTAAATATTCGTAGCTAAATTGCGCAATTTCATTGTCAATTGACAGTTGATAATCTTCGACCTTCTTAACTCCATCTTCCCGCAATTTACGTTGTGCAATTTTACAATTCTCTATAAATTTGTCGCGATATTCTGGATCCTGTAACAATTGTTTACGAATTTCAGCCGTCTTATAACCGCTCTTTGCAAACTCGGAACAATATTCCTCCCACTGACCAGTAGCCTTTAAACGATCATAAAACTCTCGTCTGCCTTGATTTATGGCTCGTTGCCAATTCGCTTTATTTTCTTCTGAACGAGATTCCCATGCATAATGACCTACATCAATTTTCCATTGTTTCCATTCTTCGTAACGTCCTTCTGCGATCATCTTTTCTTTATAACGGAAACCAAGATCAGAATGTAACTTGGCATGTTCAAACCAATCCATTTGAACTAGATTATCAGGATTATTGTTGTAACGGTTTAAATCTTTGTGATGAATAACTTTCTTATGTTCGAACGTTTGTTGTTCTTGGAACCAATCGACTACTTTACGATGAGTAAAATACCACTTATGATCTTGATTATCATAGAATTGATGATACGTGTTCTTATAATCTTTATCGATTTGTTCGTAACGTTGATAGAACGGAATCATGCTATCATTGATTTCTAATTGATCAGCACGTACGAATCCTTTATTCCAAACTGGGAACTTATGATCTAGTGTACACGTAACACTTTCACCATTATCAAATGTAAGTTTCATTACCTTTGCAGACTTTTGCGTAACACCAGCCCACGTAATCAAACCCGGTGCAATTGCACCTGTTTCAGGATTTGTACTATAAGCCCAAAGCGTATTGCCTTGTTCCCACTCATCTGCAATTTCGCGTATTGACAACGTACGACCATCGAGAAGAGGAACTTGCGTATCCATTGCAAGACAACCCGGCAACGTTACAATTTCAGTTGCTTTGCCGCCTTCTCTTCTTGGCATGAAGAAATCGTCCTGGCAGCTAAGAAAGTTCTTATTGTTCTTAATCTCGCCAGTTTGTGCGTCATACACGACTTTGTTGCGGAATTTATTCATAACGTTATTCACATATTGTTCCGCTTTTAGACCAGGTAAATTCCCAACGTCAATATAAAATACACGTCGTTCAGGAGCACGAGTAATACGATAAATTACCAACGCGTCTTCCATCATTTTTAATTGGTTCGCTGGTTTAATTCCCTTGAATAAATGACTTATCGTTTCTCTTGTATTAGCATCTATTAATCCACTACGGACATTAATAATACTATCAGTAGCAATCTTCAACCCCGTTGCAGCATTTTGTAATCCATTGTCATTAAACAAATAGTACTCGTGTTCGCCTGTAATCACATCTATCCCATCTTTATTCTCACGCTTATATTCGACAACTTTACGAATCTTACGGGGATCAACATATTTCAAATCGACAATTCCTCGTTTTGAATCTTTAGGATCAATAAGAACAAAGTAATACAAACGGCCGTCAATATACCATCGTTTAAAGATGTCATGACAGTTATCATTAAATTGAAGAACGTCTAATACGTGGTCAAATTGTTTAATAATAGATTCACGAATTGGTTTATATTCGTCTGGAATTCCGTCCAAGTTTAATTCTACTGGACTGCGTCCTTGTTCAACAATCACCGCTTCGTTGACAATTGCTTCGATTGCTCCATCAACTTCTGGAAAGCTTGCAATAGTACGGTATTGGTTGATCGCTTCCATTTCACCACGTACAACCCCGTCAAGATCGAATTGATGGCCATAATACCCACCAGCAGTACCATAATGACCAGCATCATTGTAAATGACACTAGCGCCATCACTAGGGGTACTAACAGGATTGCTTGTACGAGCCGGAGCTTTGAATTCGTCCTTCTTAGAAATCTGATAACCAAATAAATTAAAAGCCATATTAAATTCTTACACGATTATTAAACGATCGATAACACGATCCGATATTTTACTTAGATACGAAAAAGCCTCATTAAGAGGTTTTTTAATGTCAACATTCTAAAACAACAAATCCACAATCATATATTTCATAATTGCTTCTAGTTTTCGATTGCTGAAAAGTACCATTTGCATTAACGTATACAGCAATCGGTTCGATATATTTGACTATATCAGTTTTAATAGTCAAGAAACGTTGATCAAAATGAGTGTAGTCTAAAACAATATGTACTTTAGCATTATGGTTTATTTTAATATAATCAATAAGTTTTTGATCCCAACACGTGTCATATAGAGCATTTGAACACATTATTTGTTTGATTTCAATTCGATCTTCAAAAACATCATAACCGGCAACCGCTATCAAATTATCATTATTCCACAAACCTAAATGATATTGACATTCTGGGTTTTTGAAACAATACGTATTAACAAATTTGTTATATTCATCAATTGCTATTAGATCAACGTTCCCACAAACCAATTCGCCAAATTGTTGAAGATATAATTTTATATTATTTTCAACTGCTGGTAAATGATGTACAAAATCATATTCAAAAACGTGTATCACACTAATGCCCAAGCTATTAAAAGTCTTACTTTTATTGATATGATAGTCTTTTTCGTGTTTGTAAGTGGAATGAAAATACAATCCATTATATTCAAAAGCAACATTATAATCTTCACTATAAACATCTAATTCGTAATGTGTATTAATAGATCGAATATTGTTATGTGTTTTACAATATTGATTTATCATTAGTCGAAGTTGTTTTTCACGTGTTGATTTCGAAGTAGCTACACATGTAGGACAGTATAACTGTTTAGGATTACTTTCTATAGTTTCAAATATAGTACCACACGTTAGGCATTTATACTGTAACTTGTTATCTGTCGCAACACTATCAACGTAATAATCATAAGAACTCAACAGTTGTAAATTTTTATTTTCAAGTTTTTGTAAGAATTTATTGTAGTAGTTCTTACGTTTGTTTTTATGAATCTTTTCTATTGACTCAGTTCTCAAATCAACACGCTGAAGATAATGATCACATCCATATCTTTCTTGATATGTTTCTTTAGCCTTTTCATGCATTTGTTTAGTACTAGTGACATAAGGTGTACCATACCGTTCTAAACATGTTCGTCGACTTTTTGCCATTCGCAATTCGTTCATTTGCTCAAATGAACCATATTTTTGAATAATTGCTTGTTGTTGTCGTTCTACCAATTGTGCACAATACATTACATTTTCTGCACCATAACGATTTAAATTAGTTTCTATGCGTTTTTGGAGCACACTGGTATCAGCTCCAGCACATTTACAACTACAATATTTGCCGGTTAATTTAAACGATTTAATTTGTTGTTCTGCTAATGGTTTATTGCAAATAATACATCGAACAGGAAGTGATTTGTTTCCTTTTCTAACCGCATAAAACAAATATAATTTTGAGTAAGGAGTGGTATTCAACCACTGTTCGCATTCAATAGAAAAATTTTGAAGATATTGATCGCGTTTAAACCTTTTGTCGTCTGTAAATCGATAAACGTAATCTAAAACAAATTGAGGGATTAAATAATTTTCAGACATGATTTGTACTCCTATTACAAATTGTGTTAAAGAGCTTGAAGGTGAGATTTCAAGCTCTTTTTATTTATAAGTTAACCTACCATGAATGCCGATACGGGTGCCAACGCGACGATTTCACTTTCTATCTTCTCAATCTCAGCTACTGCTTCTTGGTATATCTCAGTTCCATTAAAAGTGATGCCACCCGGCAATTGCATGCCGTTGTATTTCCTGAGATTTTGGCCGAACTGCCGTTTTGTATACGCTACTGCCAATTTCTTCAAATACATTTCATTCCACATCTTCCAAGCGGTTGACGGGTCTAATGCTCGAAAACAATCAAATATCATATAATCACCAATGCACAAATCGTAATTCCAATTACAATTTGGATACACATATCCATCATATTGATTAAATTCAAAATATGGATTAGCAGTCAATTCGAAATTCAAAAGTGAAATATGTTCCATCGCTTGTTCATAATAAATCAAGCTTTGACTTGTTAAATTTTGGAAATCGTTTAATCGAATTTGATATTGTAGATCAAACAAATTTTGACTACTCATCGCTTGACTGAATGGAATAATTCGAACAACGCCAAGAATCCAATCCGGCATTTTGATTCGACGTTCATCAACAATTCCTTTTATCTGATAATCAGGGGATGATACTAATGTATATTGTGTTCCGTTAATATCGATTTGTTCGCCTGCGATGAAATCTCGCTCTAAAATATCACAACAATAAATGCAATTACCGGTACTCGTGGTACGATCGTCATGAAATCCTCCTGGACAAACACGAGCGGTTGCATGACTAGTTGATCCTTTGATCAATGCCCCACTCGTTACTTTACTAAGATCAGTAGTCGTAATCTTCAAGGTAGACGGTGTGACAATTTGTTTTAAGAACATTCGCATACTACCATCAAAATAGTAGTTTTGCCAAAAGATCAGGGCGTCATCAACACATGCTTCTAATTGACTGTCGGTTACATTGACTTTACTAACCGGTTCCCCAAGTTGTTCTAGGATATATTGTTTGAATTCTTTACGATTTTTAATCATTGTCGTTTGAATATGCTAAAGTACGTACAATGAATACTTAAATATTAACTACACAGAATCTAAACAAATATAAATGTTATCATTCGTAGATTATTTGAACGAAGCACTGGAATTTGCAAAAGCACATGATATCGATTATTTGATGAATCGATCGATCATTACATTTGCAAAGGGTGATAAACAAAAATACAAGGTATTTGGGAAAACAGCAGGTAGAGATACCCACGCTTATAAACACTTATCAAAGATTGACAAAACATTCATCGAACAAATCGTTTCACAAGTTCGACAAAAAATGTTGAAATACGTTTCGGATATGGCTGAAACAAAGCCAGAGGATGTTCCAGATTATTATCAAGTTAATTTGTATAAGCACGACGGAACTCCGATGAAAGGTGATCCGATTAGTCTTGTTAATAAAGTACAATTCTCAGCAATTATCAATTATCTTGATTTTATCAACGATAAAGTAATTCTTGATGAAGAGTTGACTCCATTTGAACAATCTTTGGTATCTTTTATTGAACAACTTGGGGAACATTACGAAAAATTAGTGCAACAAGTAATTGACAAATGCGTTAGTATCGACGGCATGAAAACGGTTGATGATAGAATCAAAGCTTTGTTAAATGAAGAAGCGTTCAGTTTTCATTATCGTTCTACCGGTGGAAAAAATAACCGTACAACGAATCAAATATGTAAAGCATGCATCGATACCGATTCTCTCATCGTTGTTATTATTGCAGACGATAAAGTTTCAACATGCTATAAATTAGAAAAAGCAGGCGAAACACGACATTCGTTATTAGCTCGAATTGTTGATCACGTCGTCAAAGATCGCAATTTTATTTTGCCTGAAACTGAACAAGCTTTTAAACAAGCATTAAAACAAAAAGCTAACTAAGTACAAGATAATTGTTAACAAATGTTCAATTGTATAATTGGCCAATTAATGCATTGAACAAATAAAATATTACGTAATAAAAATTATGGCAACAACAATATACGATTTTCAATCACATTTAAATGAATCTGTTCGCCCTTCTCAGTACAGAATTCATATTAACTTTCCGGCTGATTTGGTTTCAAATGGCGTCGCTGCTACAAAGGCATCTACGTTCTTGACAAATCAAGCTACAATTCCTTCTTACAACACGCAAGACGTCCAAGTATTCTATCGTGGACGCGTCGTTCATGAAGCAGGGGAAAAAGAATACGAAACGTGGTCTTGTACGATTTATAACGACGGCAATTTCACGATTCGTACTGCTTTGGAAGAATGGGTCAATGCAATCCACGATCCAGCCGTAGTCGCAGGTATTACTGATCCTAGCAAGTATAAATCAACGATTTTTATTGAACAGCTTGATCGTAACGATCGAGTATTGCGAGTATACAAATTGGTTGGCGCTTGGCCTTTGAACACTGGTACAATCGAATTAAGCTACCAAAATGGCTCAGAGATCGAATCTTTCCAACCCCAGTTCTCTTATGATTATTTTATTGTTTCAGACAAGTCATTGCTTGAAACATCTACATCAGTAGGTTAAAAACAAAAGGCCCAATATTGGGCCTTTTTCTTCACTTGTCATCGTGATAATATTCGAATTGATATTCAGACGTTTTTCGTTTATTTTTAATCGAAGCTTGACACCATGCATCACATTTCCCAAAAGCTCGGCTAGCCTCAATTCCACTGTTATACACAATTCCGGTTACTAAATTAATCACCGGTTTACAAGCAACAGCTCTACTAGCTTCAACCCGTTTTTGAATTCGTTGTTGTCGAATCGATTCATATTCTTTTATGATTGTTTCTATACCCTTCTCATCTACAGTTGTTTTCTTTGCCCACCAACATCCAGCAGCTTTCTTAATATTACTAATTGCAACAGCAACGCATCCGTTAGCCAATCCCACGGCTTGATCAGCTTCGCGCGAATTCGCGTACACTGTACCAGTATCCAAACACACAACGCGCCATCTATTTTTCTTATCGTCTTCATATTGTTCTAACAGCTGTCTTTCGTGTTCTATACTCGTTTGATCGACAATTGATTTATATTGATAGAAATCATCATCAACTCGACGTTTATCACGAACAAAACCTTTTACTGTTCCTAACGGACGATTGACAAATCTATCAGCATCATAACAAGTATTAAACACTTGTCCAGTCGTTAAATTGACAACTGGTGTAGCTACGCTATCAGTGATGTTCTGACGATTTTGTTTACGATTTTCCTCGTAGTATTTTAACCAATAATCAGTACCATATTGATCAACTAATTCTTTTGTTTGCCAATAACATTTACCAGCTTTACACTTATACTTGATTGCGCCTGCGATATTATTAGGGTCAACGTTATATTTTATGGCAGCCTCTTTCAATGTATAGAATATTTCACCTGTATTCAAATTAACGACTGATTTAGCAATATAACTCAACGCTTCCGCTACCAATTTAATTCGAAGATTGGTCGGCACGTTATCTGGCACTTCTGAATTGTTGACAATGAAATTGAAAGCATTAATCATGCTACTATCACATGTACGAGCTAACAATTGATGTGCTACGACATGATGTCGAATAGGAAGAGCAACTAAATTATCTAGATCATCATCTCCTCCCCAAGCACGAGGAAAAATATGGTGTACATGCAATACCTCGTTTTCAACGTTTAAAGCTTGACAATGTTCAATGAACTTGATATAACGTAATATCCATTTTATCGCTAATTTAACATCATCAAAATTATGTTTGCATAATTTAATTTTAATATCAGTCTCAATCATTATACACCAAAAGCCTCCTTAAAGGAGGCCGCTCGTTTTCATTCGCAATCAAATATCATCTAACGCAATTCCAGTCATCTTGTGGCCAAGATTTGCCAAGTTGATCTTATCTTGCAATGATACTGGTGTGAACAATAATCGATTATCAGGAGTATGAATCTTATCAACGAACGTTTCCCAATGCGTAGCTTTGTAAACCGATCGATCATCTACAACAATCCACATTTCAGAAGTATTCGTCACCGCTTCATGAATTGCAGTTAAACATCGTACTTGATGATTTTCTTTGACAATCGTCGGTCCAACTTTCGTTTGAAGTTCTAGTGTTACGTTTTGTTTGTTCGTCATCAACAAACACACTTGATCATAATCTAATGAAATATCGATCATTTGCATTGTACCTCTTCTTTAACTGCCTCAACGAACGACAATACGATTGATTTATCAACCGTGGGCTTGTAGACACCGTTGTAGATCGTATCGTCTAGTCGAATTGTCAAAGTAACGACGAGGTCATCAATATTAAATCCATTGGTCCAGATCGTGTTATATTCTAATAACGCCGCATCGATATCATGTCGAACAACATAAAACGAATCAGCAACTGAATCATGTCCAACCGCATGTACAATAATATCAGTTAACCCTGGTAGTGTAGGATCTTGTTGACGGTTAACTTTGTGAAACATCAACTCGTCAATCATTTCACGATCGATGATAATATGACGATATTGTGTAATATGCATTTAAAGTCCTTTTCTAATCAATTGAAAATTATTAAGCAAATTGTTATTCGTTAATTTCAAACCAATTTGTAATTTGCTTTGCATACTGCTACTATAGCATAAACTTGTCACAAGGTCAACATAAAATGTATACTGACCGTCATCACCCATATAGAACTTATCCCAGTCATCAATCACAGATTGAACATTTAACTGTTCAACCGCTAGATTGTCAAAACTAACAACCGCAAATCGCTTAAAAATAATTTGCAATTTTGAACGAAGTTTATTGATATTATCGATAACATCATCGTTGTGTTCGGCTTTGTAATTGACTCCTCTGCCAACCGTCTTATATCCAAGAATAAGAACCTTAGCTTTGCAATTGCTGTATTGACTAATCAAGTTATAATCATTTAATGTCGTGATTCCAGCAATCGTATGAATAACCGCATTGGGAATTGTCATCACTTGATTGATGAAACGTTTGGTTGGTTTAATCAAGCTCACTCCCAATCCACGAATCAAGTTTCGCGACGTGAGCGAATAAATCCACTTATAATTTTGACTAAAATGAGATTGGTTTACAGTTACATTAACGATAATTTGTTTAGACTGGGCATATTGTAACATTTGTACAAACAACGGATTTGTCACGTCGTTACCATTAATCGCAATCTCTGTAAACGGATGCATTTGATCAATTAAACTCTTAAACGAGTCGAGCTCGGCCCACATACCGTCTGGAGTAGCATTTTGATAACAGTATTTGCATCGTTGATTACATTGATTTGTAATATTAACATCAATGCATTCCGGAAACCACAAATATACATTATTACAATCTTCATATTGGCGAATCTTCGTACCGTCTTCGTAAATGTATACATTTGTATTACCGTTAATATAACTTCCAATCATTTCTTTAGTCCTTTATTATCGTTTAAACTTCGTCGTTGTACCAATCGTCGGTAGGAGGATCTTCGTTATCATTACCTGTCTTTAAAATAACACTACTATCAAACACAAATTGTTCAAGACTGTTGAGATTATATTCGTTTAAGAAATCATCAAGTGATTTATAGTAGCTTTGATGATCAACATACCAATAATCACACATATGATCCCACTTAATATCATTAATGATGATATCTTGATTCTTGAAGTATTGTCGAATCATTTCAAAAATGTCTGAAATTTGTTTGATCCATTCCATATAACGTTGACGTGTTTCCTCGTCATTGTCATATGACGTCAACTTACATGCACCTTTAAGATTTCCTTTATCAATCAAATCAAAGAACAAATCTAATGTATCAGCTTGTGCAGCTGATGTACCTGCAAAATACAAACTATCAACACACATCGTCAAAATGTAAGCTAACTTCCATTGAGGTTCGTCGTACGTTTCGAATTCCCATCCAAAACTGCCAAGCGAAAAATAGAAATCATTATCGATTGATATACGATTGCGTAATGCACGACCACAAAATGAGCCAACATTGCGACGTGTCACTGTATGTGCACTACTACTGTTAGTTTCAAAAATCCCTTCACGGATACTATATTGTTTCATATTAAAATTCCTCTTTATCGCATTGGTAGCATTGAATACCAATATCACGCCAAGCATCGACAACCGACTTTCGATCGTCAAATACCATTACAAAATCATAACCGTTATCAGACAAAATTTCATACCAATCCATCTTTAATTCAACATCCGGGTCAAAGTTGTCGTTTGGTCGCATCCATAAATTTGAAAAGTAAATCGAAGAATCAATATTGGTATTATCACGGAACCACTTTTGCGTAATCTCTCGATAACGTTCGGGACGTCCCGTAAAAAGAAAAATCTCAATACTCAAATCGTGTTGCTTAATATACTGATCAAGCGCTTGTAAAATCATCACGCCACTTTCAATCGGATCATCACGATACATCGATTCATAAAAGCGGTCCCAATCTGGATTACTACCTTCTACAAAATGTGCACGATGATCAATGTTTGCAAGCGTTCCGTCGATATCAAAAATAATTGCTTTCTTCATAATTTCTCCTATTATAGGACATTATACAACAAAAAGGGATCCTGATCAACAGGATCCCTTCACTAGGTATTAAAGGTAGATTGTGTCTTGCCTAGATTACATCATTGCTGGACCAGCGGATGGACATGTAGCGCAGGAACTAGTATCACACTTTGGTTCAGGCTTTTCAGCAACAACACATTCTGTCGTTAAAATCAAACCAGCAACACTAGCAGCATTTTGCAATGCGCAACGAGTAACCTTCGTTGGATCGAGAACACCCATCTTAATCATATCACCGTATTCATCAGTAGCAGCATTATAACCATAGTTACCATCTTGTTCTTGAACCTTGGAAACAATTACAGAAGGTTCACAACCAGCATTAGCAACGATTCGACGCAATGGTTCTTCCAATGCACGAAGAACGATCTTAATACCAGCGGTTTGTTCAGGATTACAACCTTCAAGTGATTCAATTGCCTTACGAGCACGGACAAGTGCAACACCACCACCAGGAACAACCCCTTCTTCAACTGCAGCACGTGTAGCATGTAAAGCATCGTCAACACGATCCTTCTTTTCCTTCATTTCGACTTCAGTTGCAGCACCAACCTTGATCACACCAACGCCAGCAGCAAGACGAGCGATTCGTTCTTGGATCTTTTCACGATCATAATCAGAAGTCGTGTTATCCAAAGCATGTTGAAGTTCGCGAACACGAGCATCCACTTGTTCAGTTTCACCTGCACCACCAATAACAGTCGTCTTATCCTTCGTCACTTCGATCTTATCAGCACGACCGAGTTGATCAAGCGTAACTTGATCAAGCTTCATACCAAGTGAAGACGTGATCACTTCACCACCAGTCAAAACAGCAAGGTCTTGAAGCATTGCGGTCTTACGATCACCGAAACCAGGACCCTTAACAGCACAAACATTCAAAACACCACGCATCTTGTTGACAACGAGGGTAGCAAGTGCTTCACCATCAACATCATCAGCAACGATAAACAAAGGTGCCCCAGTCTTCGCAACTTGTTCCAACAAAGGAATCATATCACGAATTGCACTAATCTTCATATCAGTGATCAACAAATAAGGCTTATCGATTGAAGCAATTTGCTTATCAGGATCAGTAACAAAGTATGGAGACAAGTAACCACGATCAAATTGCATCCCTTCGACGATATCAAGTTCGTCATCGAGACCTGTGCCATCTTCAATAGTGATAACCCCTTCCTTACCGACCTTTTCCATCGCTTCTGCAATGATCTTACCAATCGTCTCGTCGTTATTAGCAGAGATTGTCCCTACTTGAGCAACTTCATCGTTGCTTTCAATTGGACGACTAATAGACTTCAAATGTTCTACGGCAGCAGTAACAGCCTTGTCAATTCCTCGCTTCAAATCGATTGGATTCATGCCAGCAGCAACGTACTTCAAACCTTCAACGACGATTGCTTGAGCAAGAACCGTAGCAGTTGTCGTACCGTCACCAGCGACGTCGTTCGTCTTGGATGCAACTTCACGAACCATTTGAGCACCAATGTTAGGAAGCTTATCTTCAAGCTCAATTGACTTAGCAACCGTAACACCATCCTTTGTAATTGTCGGGGAGCCATAACTTTGTTCAATCACAACATTGCGACCCTTTGGACCGAGAGTAACCTTAACTGCATCAGCAAGTACGTTAACCCCTTCCAAAAGACGGTTACGACTTTGTTCACCAAAAACTACTTGTTTCATATTAATTCAAAATTTCCTTAAAATTATTATTCACGAAAAGCTGCAATAATATTGTCAGCAGTAATAATCAAAAATTGTTCCGTATCAACTGTAACGCTTGTACCAGCATACTTCTTATACAAAACTGTATCTCCTACCTTGATATCAGCAGGGAATTGAATACCATTTTCAAGCAACTTGCCTGGACCAACTGCAACTACCGTACCAGTATCAGGCTTTTCATTTGAGCCTGCGATAATGATACCACCAGCAGTCTTGTTTTCAACTTCATTAGGCTTAATAATAACGTTATCAGCTAACGGACGAAGCTTAAATTTTTCCAAGATATATTTCTCCTATCACAAATTATGAATGACTATTAATCGCATTTTTAACCGCGTTAATAATAATTCGTTTACACTTATAATTCAAAAGATTCATACCACGAACAGGAATTGTCGTGTTTTTAGGATGAGTAACAGTCGTATTAACAACGACGTTACCGTTATCTGTGACACCATCAATATAGAAAGTGCCATTCCACATCTGGCCACATCGACTCTTCAAACTCCAAGCGATGTGATCATTTTCATAGCCCAAAATATCTACTTTATATCTACTACTCATATTAATCAATTAATAGAAACGTCATCATCTGGTTCACTATCATCAAATGCCATTTCTTCACTTTCATCAAATTCGTCGTCGTCATATGATTCATCTTCTGAATCTAGGATATAATCTATGAAGGATTCTGCTTGTTCGACGACTTGTTTATAGATTATTCCTAAGCCAATGATGTTGCCTTCGCTCGTCATTGCCAAATACCATTTTACACCATCTCCACTGCTATTGTCAACAACTTCGTGGATTTGATAATCAACATCACGGTCATATACAGATCTTACACACGTATCAACTGTACAGCGATCAAGCAATGTAGTGACTACTTGATTGAAAATGCTATCAGATTTATCTTTTGTTTTCTTGTTTGCCATTTAATTTTCACCAATTAGTTGATTAAATTTGTCCACTGCTTTTTTAGCATCTTGATAACACAATGCCAATTGTTTTTTAATACGTGGAAGATACCAATCATTTTTGTCTAATGATTCAAATAACCAACAAACTGAATACTCAGTAGATTGATTAATAATCTGATCATCTAGAATCTTAAATTGTTCACATAACATCATACTGACCAATTCTGCTACAATCTCTTCATACGCATACTCTGGGGACAACCACGCAGTGAAATCCTCATCAGTCCACTGAAGACGATTTTGATTTGTAGGATCTCCAGTAAATCTCAACGCATGTCCAATCTCATGAAATAACGTATAGTAATAATCAACCGGACGTTTGTACTGACCAATATTTGGCATCGCAATATAACAATCAATGCAATCACTGACTGTTATTCGAGGACTATTTGACTGATGTTTGATAATCAAATTTAACTTATCAATCTGTTTGTCAATCCATTTAATGTATAAATCTTGTTTGTCAAAATTACGACGTACATTTAGTTGAACGTCTTTTGTTTGATCAAGGTTATACAATTTAACGTTGCGAAAAATACGATCTTGATACGAGCGTTTAACTACCACTGCATCAATTTCAACCGGTTTTTCACCTTTGATAATTGATCCTCCTAATTTAGCAATCATTTGACGAGTAAACCAATAATTGGTAGTGTATTCGAATATTTCTCGTACCTGGCTAAGATCAGTATACGGCCCATCAATCGTAATTCGCTTGGTGACCGTATACTTGGTATCGTTCAAATATACAATCGGATATTGGTTAAATTTCCGAAATACGGGTTGATAATTTGATACCACCAAACCGTTTATTTCAGATTCATAATCAATTTTCTGATAAATCGGTTTGATAAACCGATTCAAATATACAGACATACCAACCTTTCAATCATTCACTAGCTTTAAAATTGTATACTGGACGAATAATACAATCCACCTTGACAGTATCAACAATATTATCCAAGATGTTTTCGATTGCCTTGTATGCCATTGGTGATTCATCTAAAGTAGATTCATTTACGCAACTAGACCAAATTCCAGCCATTTGTTCCTTGTATACGTCTAATGAAAGGTCTTGATGAGCCTTCTTACGAGACATTAATCGACCAGCACCATGAGGGGCACTGTAGTTGTATTCCCAATTTCCTAAACCAGTACCGATGATAGCACCATCCCGCATGTTAATAGGAATAATCACGCGTTCGCCTTGTTGAGCACTGATTGCCCCTTTACGAATGATGTGTTGCTTCGTATCAACATAGTTGTGTACTGATTCAAAAGATGAAACGACTTCCCATTCCATATGTCGACAAATTGTTTGGGCAATTACATGACGATTCAAAGTAGCATATTGCTTACAAACATCATGATCATGCAAGTAGTGTTGAGCATCAATATCAGTCAAGTATTCCAAACCAGTAGGAACATTGGTAGGGTGTTGTTGCTTATACTTTGCAATCTCAGATTCGATCAATTGATGCTTTCCTTGTTCCTTCAATGATTGTACTAAACGCTTGATTTCTACCGTATGATCATTTGCAAGATCGACGGCTCGACGTTGATAGTGATTACACACGTCAACCCCAAGATGACGACTGCCACTATGGATAACCAAATAAACGTTTTGTTGTTCATCTACATTAACCTCAATATAATGATTGCCACCGCCAAGTGTACCAATTGAACGATAATAATAGTCAAAATCGACCTTGTGATACAACATTTCCCACAATTCAGTTGCCATGAATTGCTCGTTGTAACCCATTTGGTCGTTAGCACACGTTTCGTGAATATTCGTACCACAAGGAACGTGTTGACGAATTACAACATCAAGGTTTTGAAACACTTGTTCGTTCAATTGAACCTTACCAAGCGATACACAAAGGACTCCACATCCGATATCAACCCCAACAATATTCGGAACAATTTTATCAGAATAAGTTGACGTGAATCCAATCACAGATCCCTTGCCGGCATGAACGTCTGGCATTACTCGAATTCGTTCACTCTTACTGAACTGTTGATCGGCAATCGTTTGTAATTGTTGTTGGGCAAGCTCGTCGATTACGTCCGTATGGATATCAACCGTAGTATGTCGGCCTTTAATTTGTAACATAACGTTTAAGTCCTTGTTTAATCTTGTATATCAACCATTATACAGATTCGCAAACAAAAAGACAACAAAAAAGATGGGGATTAACCCGTCTTAATCAACGTATAATCGTTATCTACGACCTTTGTAGTATATTGTCACATAAATTAATCCAGAAACGATTATAGCCGGGATTAAAAGTGAAATATACGCGATCGTTTCACACCACCATAATCCAGTAGTCAACATAACTGGTACACCCCAAGTATACCAGCATGTCACCAACACAAGAATTATAAAAGCTTTAGCAACTTCATACATCACTTAATTTCATCACTACTGTTAGCAACATCCTTGTCATAACGTACTTCGACAAAACGAGGCAAGAACAAACTATCAACATCAGTACGCGTCTTATCTTTGATTCGCATATTGTATGTCACTGTGATGATCTTACCAATCATATCAGATGTATACAATTCCTTGCGTTGTTGTTCCGTAAAGCCAGTACCGACCCCAACACGAACCTTACCGTCACTGCTTTCACAAATCATCGCACCAAGCATCCCTTCGAATCGGCCGGTACCTGCTACACACTCGATCACTCGAAGATCACAGTCCATTTCGGCCTTGATCTTCAATTGATCAGACACACGTGTGTTCTTCCAACGATTCTTAGGGGACTTCAAAATCACGCCTTCCTTGTTTTGAGAAAGCATCAAATCAAAGATTTCATACGCTTCTTGGACACTACGAACTGTCCAAGTAAGAACCAAGAAGATTCGCTTAGCAAGATCACCATGATCAAAGTTGTCATCGATCATACGCGTCAATTGAGCAAGTCGTTCTTCATACGGTACGTCGCTTTGTTCGTTTCGGAAATCGACGAGATCGACGACGTCCCACAATGTCGCAGTAACGCGTTGAGCTTCCTCGGGTTCCATCGTACCGCGTACAGCCTTATTCAACAAACCATTACCAGTCGTACGATCAGCAGCGAAACCGTCTGCATCACCATCGATCAACAATTCACCATCAAATACGACATCTTCGCCATTAGCAAGTTCAACGAACTTTTGTACAAACGTTTCGTCCGGAATATCAATTGTCTTACCATTGCGACTATAGAACGTAACGTTACCACTTTGTACAACTGCATTGAAACGCATGCCGTCACACTTTTGCTGACAAATGATTGGCTTATTTGGCTTGAACAACTTGTCGATCTTCTTTTGATCGAATGCTGCGGTAAGCATGCAAGGATAATCGAACAAACGATCACGCTTATTTTCGTGTGACTTATTGTAGATTTCAATTGCCTTATTAACAGAAGCCAATTGGACCCCACAACGAAGATCCTTTAAAACAATTCGACGAACAACCTCGTCTTCTTGATCATCTTCAGCAGTATGCAATAAGATCATTCGAAGCTGATTCAATTGAGCATCACTATGATTTTGATTTGCAATCTTCTCAAGACTTTCCAAAGTTACATGAAAAGGAACCCCTGGATAACGTTCAGAAAGATCGAAATTCGGCCACGTACGTACACCGAAATTGACAAGAGAATCTAACGCAAGTCGACACGTGTGATAGAAATCATCATCTTCGAGAAATTGAACGAGATTATCAATCTTCTCGTTACGACCATCGATGAATTCAAGCGTGTTCAACATTTCTAAAACAGTCATTTGGTAATCCTTTAATTTGTTAACTTTGATATTTGTTATTATACACTATTCTGAAGAATAGTCAACATTAGCATCGATATAGAATTGAAATAACTTTTGCAATCTTTCATATCGCAATTTTGGGTTTTCGATCTTAATGCAGTTCCAAATATCATCGAACCAAATATCATACGTTAATGGTTTGAGTCCGCCGACATCCCATACTCGTCGAGTGAAACCAAGCGTCAAAATCGCTCCTCGAAATTGAGCATTAAATTGTTGACGTAAACAATCAGAATCACATTTTTCATGACCACAACAAAACCACAAATTGCGGAAAAGTTCCAACGTTAAATGGGTTAAGAATGTTACACGTGTATCGTTCGTCGTCGGAATATCCATTTAATACGCCTCGAAATGATCCATGTAGAATTCAAGAAGGGTCTTATACATTACAACATCAGACGATTTGGAGACGATTTCCCAAATTTGGTTGAAGGCTAACGGATGATTTAGCTGTCGCTCCTAACATCATCGTCGTGAAATTATCAAGCGTTCGTTTAGATACACGTTGTTCGTCGTAAAATTCAATATTGTCAATCGAGCGACAATAGATCGCGATCGTCGCATGTGTAATATATTCAACGAAATCTTTAGTTGGTTGAATTTTCAGTTTCATTTTGAGTCGCCTTTTCAAAATGTTCAACTACAAATTTAACAATCGTATCGTGTCGTTGTTGTTTCGTTTCATATTCTTTGTTTGCTACATTATACAACTTATAGAAGAAATCGATTGATTGCATTTGTTTGATCGCCGGAATCATCAATCGTTCATTTCCTTCAAGATCCTCAATCAACGAATCAGCCCCAGTTGAAAATGCAGTTGCAATATATGCCCATCGAACGCGTTCATCGTATATTGACAATTGCCGTTCTATTCCGACATATGCTTCAGCAACCGCATGAGACATTATTTGAATATCGTTGTCTGTAACTGACATCATTGGTTTCCTTCAACCTTAGCTACAATTGCTTTCCAAATGTATTGTTCGAGCTTTTGTTTAGCAACTTCATGTTCATTTGTCGATGCGATTTGATACATTTGTTCAAAATGTTTCATTTCGACGAATTGTTCCAAAACACCATTTAAAGCTTCTTGACCAGGGACAATTTCGTTTGACTCGAGTACAGCATCGATTAAAATGTTGTTAAATCGATAGGCAACCAAATGCCAATTAAAACGACTATTGATTGTTAATGCGGATTCATAAGACACTAGAAATGTCTTAGCTAAACTTTGAATCACTTCAAAAAAACGTTGTTCAACCAATTTTAATTCTTCGTTCATATCATTCATAATTTCACCCAATGTATTGGTACCAAATGTGCTTATATTGTTTTGTTAATTTTTCAAATGATACTGGAATCTTGTACGTTCGAAGCTGTTCGTCCCATAAAAGAAACTTGAACGAAAATCGATCAATTCCGTATGGAATTTCACCATATGCAATCTCAACAACTGCCTTTACAAATGTATAAGAAGCATTATAGTCATTATCATTATACAACTTTAATAAGATTGGTTCACCGAGCTTAATGTGATCTCGTACTTGTTGGTCATTCAAATTATACCAATATTGCATTTGAACGTGTACAGTATCAGACGATTCAAAACCTGCAAATACCTTTAAATCCGATACTTTGATGGTAGTAATATGATTACCATGTTTAATGTCAATTGTTTGATTTTCGAAATCCTCAGGTTGCAACTTTCGATCTTTCATCCATTGCTTAACTTGAGGATCCAATACATTTGAGAACTTCTCAGATTCATCGTCGGTTAATTGATCAAGCAATTGACTGTATTGTCGATCCTTAATCACATACTTGCAAATAAATTTGTCTTGATCCATCTCGTTTAATCCTTTCACAGTTATGTTTACATTATACATGAAACATTCGAAAACGTCAAATGAAAAGTTGATAATTAATTGCATATTATTATGCAGATTTTGATGAACAATTTACGGCCGTTTGCAACTAATCCATACAGCAATATATTTTCTGATGACCAATTGGCATCTGCGCCAGAGCTTGAAAATGGTTTCGTACGAAAGAACGTCGTTGATAGCGCATTGGTAGGAAAATTATTTGCAAATAACAGTGCAGCTGCATACGCCGTCGGACAATTGATTTCAGACGTTTTGAATGTCGACGTGACTAGTGATGATTATCAGGCAATTGCCTGATAATTTAAAGGCTAGTATTGCACAAATGATCGAGGATCGAGTCGCTCAAATTCCAAGTGGTGGATCCAGAATTAATTTCATTAGCGAGAGGCTGGATTAACAAATACTATACAAACAGCTGCAGCGATAATCGCTGAATAACAGAAAGGGAACCTAAAATTGGTTCCCTTCTTTTTAATCCTCGTTTCTGCAATCTGGTGACAATTGTCGTTGCAGTCGTTCACTTTGATAAGCGGTCTTACAATGATCTTTTTCCCAAAAGAAAATATGATCAATTACGATACACGGCCATTTATAATCTCCCTTCTCATAATGTCTCCAACTGCGACTACTCAAGCTTTCATCTGCCCAATTTCGTGTATTAGCAAATAAGAACAAAACGGTATTCAACAATTGATCTACTGCTAATAATACTTGTACAATATTATGTTTAAAATATTTCCAACGTCGATTCATTTTATGATTCCTTTAATCTAAGAAATTGGACTATGCCACGTCTTCATATTTTGATATGGTTCATTTACGATCACTTCCGGACTCTTAAATCTACTTGGATCCAAATTCGTCGGATCTCCTGGACCATTAGTC
>NFZD01013575.1_pt1 | contig 38933 bp, 54 predicted proteins | sample 1095381 | NCBI WGS metagenome assembly NFZD01 (sample SAMN03609891, study PRJNA323583) | gut metagenome | isolation source: feces | host: Rattus norvegicus | place: Denmark: Riget | collected 2013 | reverse complement strand
CTGTCCGCTCCCTTGGTGCTGCCGATTATCCACAGCCCTCGGTTGTGTATCTCCTGAATGCTCTTAGGCTCTGCCGAATCCGCAATGATAAGGTCACGTTTCGTCCGTCCTTGTTCCTTGCATCGGTCTGCGATGTCATCGTTCGTCATTCCAGGCTGGTAGATTTCTTCGTCCACCCATAACTCTCCGTGCGCCAATATAACGTGCTCCAGCGCAGTTGGGTCGTTGGTGAATCCGAAGTCCAACCCCCAGCAATCCATCTTCCACTCCTCCCTTGGTGGCAGCTTGTCAACGATGCCCCAGTTGGTGAATATAAGCCCGGTAATCTTTCCGGTCAATCCTCTTGCGTAAACTCGCCACAGTTCGGGGTCGTCAATCTCTTCAATTTTCTTGTGCTCGCTCTCTGTAAGGAATCTGTTGTTGCGGTGGTCGCTCAGGATCAATCTGCAATCATCCCTGCCGATGATGTTGTTGTGCACCCAAAACCTTGCACTTGGGTTGTAGTCGATGAATACCTGCTTACGTGTTCGGATGGCCAGCTGCCAAAACACTTCGTATGGCACACCGTTCGCCTCGTTCACGAACAGATAGTCTCGCTTACCGTTCTTTGCGTCCTGCGCATCTTGATAACTCTTGAACTCGATGATGGAGCCGTTCTTGCCTCTGTAGCTGCTGTCGCTCTTGTTGTTTTTAAACCAGTCCAGCAACTCTGCCCTTGTGTGCAGTATGGTGTCGAGGTCTCGCATGGCTCCCACTTTCAAGTTCGGGAGGTCTTGACCGCACACCGTGATAATTGCCATCGGATGCTCAAAAGAAAGCACTATAAGACGCTGCATGATGGTGTATGTCTTCCCCGAGGACGTGCCTCCTTGGTTTACGAGAAACCTTGGCTTCACGTCCGCATTCGGGTCATACAGTTCACCAATAACGTCAAATAGTGCCATTCTTTCAAACAATAAAAACTTAAAACAAAATTATGGTTAAATTATTCTTTATCTAAGCCCTCACGCTCGATTACTTCCTGCTCGCTTGATGCGCACTGGTGTCCCGAGTTGATGTAGCGTACCTCGATGCCGCCTTGGAATCCTGCGTTCAGGTCGAGCACGACCTTATCCAGTCCGAGCAGCTTGCAAATCTGCGTCTCTGCCTTTAGGATGATGTCGAGGTAGCGTGGTTCTCCGAATCCTCGCTTCTCGGCATCGTACATTATCGCCTTGACGGTCTCGATGGAAATCTGCTTTCCTCGCTCATCTACGATTGGCAGTCCCTGCTGGGTCGCTGTCTTTTCGTGGTAGTCTTCCTTGGATTTTTCCCACGCTTCCCAGGCTTCACGTATCACCAGCTTCAACCTTGCCACCTCGCTTGTTATCTTTTCGTCTGTGTCGGTCAGTCTCTCTTCCCTCCACTCCTTCAATAACCGCTGAATGTCGCAGTGCGCTTGATTGTATTTCGGTCTGTCGAGCCGTTTGCGAACCTCTGCCGTGATTTCTCGCTCCGTCCACCCTCTGCGGTATAGGGGTGCGATAATCTGCAGGCGGTTCTCGATGTCGATTTTCTGCGCTCGATGCTTGTTATTATTACCTTGTGGCATACGATTCTTGATTTAAAATTTCGCTCCGTTGTACTTGTATACGATGTTTCCCTCGCTGTCTCGTTCGTCAGCTGGCAACATTGCCCCTTCGAACATCTTGTATGGCGAGTGCGCTGCCTGCGGATTGTTCCAGCACCACTTCATGTAGTCGGCTGCGCTCATCGTGTAATACTTCGAGTATTTCTCACGTGTTCCCAGGTTCATCGCCTTCTCCAGTCTCGCCCTCAAAAGGTTCTCTGCATCCAGCTTGATGTCGCTCCACCTCACGTATCCCTTGCGCTTGCAAATGTTCAGTGCTTCGCACATCTGCCCCCTGCTGTAGTTCCACGTTGGCGGCAATCCGCAGCAACTTCCGTTGTGGCAAAGTTCCTTGAAGTGTGCGTCCGATACATAAAAGCGCATTCCCAGCTGGTCGCACAGTTCCTTCATGTTCCTGAAGAACGGTTCTTTGACCTTGCGGTTCAGTCTCAGGTAGCCGGACTGTACGCTGTACTTCTTGTAGAATGCGAGAATGTCGAAACCTGCCATCTTGCTGATGGTAGGCAACAATTCCCTCAATGTCGGGCTTCTTGTCTCGAGACAGAAGAATTCGGTGCTCAAAGCTGTAGCCCCTCTGTTGAATGCTTCCTTGATAAGGTCGAGGTACGTTGGCGTGCTCACTCCGATGATGAAGGGTCTCAGTCTCAGCGTTGCCCCTCCTGCCCCTGCATTGGCGATGCGCTCGATGGCTTCCAGTCTTGCTTGTGGGCTTTCAACCCCTCGCTCTATTACTCTAGCCTTCTCTGCATCGCTGGTGATGATTGAGAACTTGAAGTTCCAGTTCTTCTGCCCTCTGATCAAGTCCATGTATCGCTCATCCTTGGTGAACCATGCTCCCTTGGTCGAGAAGCAAAGCGGATAGTCTATATCCTTGAAGAAGCGCAAAAGTTCCAGTGTCGTTCCGTACTTACGTTCGAAGTTGTCGAACTGGTCGCTCATGCTTCCCCACTGCATAACCTTGCGAGCCTTGATGTATGGCGCAAAGTCTCCACCGTGCTTGTCGGGGTCAATGAACATTCGTTTGATGCGTTCAACGCTCACGTCCTTAACCTCCTTGTGCAGGTATTCCTTCTTCTTGCTGCCAATACCTCGCTGGTTCTGAGCAAAGCAATACATACAGCCAAAGCTGCAATTATTGTAAGTGTCAAAAGCCATTGGCATTGAGCAGTCGGGAAACTCGTATGTTATTCTTGGCGTGTTGCCATAATGTTCTGCCATATCCTCATGAATTTATTTTGTTGATGATAAAGTCTGCGATTTGGTCTGCTGTCTGCTTCGTGGTGTCTATCGCTACAACGTCACACCCCGCAGTTTGCCATTTCTTTGCCGAGTGTGCCGATTCCCGCTGTCCCCGGATAATATCCTTGCTCAACGTTCCGTTCGACCGTTCTGCGAGCCTTTTTTGGATTTCTTCGAGTGGTGCGTATAAGAAGATTACAATCTGTCTGTCCGCATTGAACATTGCGTGCGTCAAGTTCGGACCCCAGCATTTAAGTCTCATCCCTTCGCAAATGATGCAGTCGGTGCTCTCCAGGCCTTCTTCACGATGTCACGAAGTATGGTCGTACCGTTCAGATTGTCAACACCTCCGTACTTAACATCATATCGCCCTGCAAATGCAACTCCATCCTTGGTGCTGCTTATTCCGTCCTTGTAGCTCTCAATGCCACCAAAGCTTTCTATAAGCTTTCGGGCAACGGTGCTCTTTCCGCTGGCGTTGGTTCCAATGATAAAAACACAAGTCTTTCTCATATTCGAGTTATTTTTGTTAAATTTCGTCTCTGCCGGATTGAATTGTTCAGAGCGGATAGTTTATCCATTTCAAACGTTTCTCCGACTTAAACGCTAAATTTCCGACTATTCGGTTTTTTCTTTGAGTTCGTCCACATCAAAGTTGCGCTTCTCGATTGCGTCAAGTCCCAGCATATCTGCCACGGCTTGTGCGTCCTCGCTGCGGTATACGATGATGATGCGCTGTTCTTCGTCCTCTGCTGGTTCGTAGGTCGTGGCTTCCTGCTGGATTTCCCAGGGGTTCAATCCCCATCGCTGCATATCGTCCACGTCAAATGCTCCCTTTAGCTTCTCTTCATCCCAGCTGCCAAAATAGACGTTATCCTTGATGATGAACTCGTCCGTCTCTTCCTCGGATAGGCTGTCAGCAATAACGACCTCGACATTTGGTTCTGCCTTCCACTTCTCCCAGTGGCTGCAAAGCTGCTGCTTCTCTCCATCGGTCAGTTTCACGGCAACGGTCTCTATTGCGTTCCTGATAGCTTCGTCTTCCATCTGCTCGATGTTGAGCAGGGCACGGAAGCGCATGTTTCCTCCGAGGATAACTCGGTTCTCATTACAGACGATTGGTCTCATCTGCAACATCTTTGGAAACGTCAGAATACTCTCAACGAGTTTCTGCATCTGCTGTGGCTCAATGCTGCGTGGGTTGTCTTGGTTCTCCACCAGGTCGTGCAGGTTGATGTTCTCGATTTTATTCTTCTCCATTGTCTTCCTCCTTTCCTTCTTGTCTTGGTTTCAGTTCGTCAAAGTTCCAGACGATGCGGTCGATATGATCAACTCCCAGAAGCTTGGCAAGGAATGGCTCATCGGCTGGCTTGTAGTGAATGATTACGTTCTCACGTGGCAAAACGCCATCGCCCATTATCGTTGGCAAGTCGTCAGGAGTTAAGTCTTGCCCTTCGATTTCAGGAGGTAGTTCCCCTGCGAATGGGTCGCCCTCTTGGTCGTCCTTGCCTTTCTTCTTGCACTTGCTGGTGCTGCTTGCTTCCACTGGTGCTGGGTTCCAGACTGGCATACCCCAGTTCTGAAGCTGTGCGCTGTCCCATCGGTTCGCAAGGTCGTTGAAGTCCCAGTTACCGAAGGATAGGTTGTCTTTAATCATGAACTCCTGCTTCTGTGCTTCTGTCAAGTCTGATGCGCTCACCACGGTAACTGTTGGCTGTTGCTGCCATCCCTGCCAATACTCCATCAATGCGGCTTGCTCCTCATCGGACAGACGCTGCTCTGCATCCAGCTTTACTTGAATGCTTGCTTCGTCCATCGTGACAATGTGCTGCAAGGCTTTCAGTCTCATGTTGCCACCCAATGCGTGGAATGTCTCATCAACAACAATCGGGCGCAGGGTCAACATTCTTGGGAACACAATGATGCTCTGCACAAGCTTCTGAAAGTTCGCTTGACTTATCTCTCTAGGGTTCGCCTCATTCTCGCTGACCCTCGATAGTGCGATTTCTTCTGTTTTCATTTTCTTCTTGTTTTAAGTTCGAAAAAACTGCTTATCTGATAAACATTGGCGCAAAGATACGACTTTTTTGCTTTAGTTGTTTGTTCTTTGCACACTTTTAACTTTTTCCAACACTTCGTTTTTGTATTATCCATCAAAGGCTCTGATGGTCTTCTGCAGGGTTGTCTGCGGTTTCTGCGGCTTCACTCTGACCGGGTATCCTGCACAGACCCATGCGAGGAGAAGTGCGTCTCTCTGGTCTTGGTTCATTCTAGGCAATTTCTCTCCTGCGCTTACAAAATAAGCAATTTCGTCTTGGGTGATTTTTCCGTCTTTCCCCTTCCAGCACTTCTTTAGTGGCTTGACGATTTCGCAGGGGATATTGTAGTGTTTGCAGCACTCGACAATCAAGATTCCGGTCTGATGGTTCATTCCGGTAGAGCGTCCGATTGCTGCTGCCTTGACTGCTGTCATGAACCGATTAAGCACATGCCAGTTGCTTTTGTTGAGCCAGCCGCCTTCAATAACGACCTTAATCTTTTTGCAACTTTCGTTCATAGCCTTGAGGTAATCTATCAATGAAGGAAAATTCATTTTATAGGCGAGAAACTTCTTGTCGTCAAAGACTGCTCCAACTCCGCTTTCCTGATTGTCGGGGTCGATTCCAATTATAACTGTTCCTTTTTCCATTTTTTCTTTAAAGTAATTATTTCGTTTAAATTTCACGCATAAGCGTTTATTTTGTTTTGCTGGTGTAGTTTATTATCCAACACCCTTTACGTGCGCATATACGTGCGCACATGCGTTATTATCCCTATCTTTCCCCTACCCCTTTCTTTCCCTTCTTTTCGGTTGCGATAGAGAAAGCTGGCAGGGATTCCGGAAGTTGTGCCTGCGCTTGCAAAATAAATGAATAACTTAATGAATGAATTTTTTGCAGGGTTCTTCCTTCTTCCACCGCCAGCCGAATGAATAAAAGCATAATTTCTAACGATTTCTTTTTCTTACTTCTTCATGTACCACCTCGCTTTCTTTGTTTATACGTCATACTTCGGGAGATGCGTTTCCGGCTCTCATATCGTAATTTCAAGATGTTATAAGTTATTTGTTTTGATAGGAGAGCCTATCTCCTTCTGTCCTCGCTGGTTAAAAACTCTATTATTGAACTCACGACCGATTATTCTTTTTGTTTTCTAGCAGCCATGCCAGATGCGCTGCCTGCTGCGGATTCTTAAACATGGAAAGAGCCTTCTCTACGTCCGGCTTCTTCCTCTCACGCATCGCTCTGTCGGCTACCCGGTTCTTCGTACCGTAGTTCCTGTAGTGCTTACTCCAGTACTCTTTCTGATACGCCCGGTATTTTTCCCGGTTTCTCTTTCGCCACTCTTTCGTGGCTCTGAGGATCTGTTCCCGGTGTTCCTGGTAGTACGTTCTGTTCTTCTCCCTTGTTGCGAAATCGCTCATTGCATTCAAGTATTACCTGATGTTCTACATATTGCTTGCGTGCCGGGCAGTATATGCCATTTATGCAGTTTCGCCCGGCATCGCAAGCCTTGCATAATTCACTCGCCATACGTCCTAGAATGGGTCTGACGTGAAGGCGAGGTACTCATTGCCCTCGAATCGGATGCAGCAGGAGAATCCCGATGTCTTTCCGCTGTTGATAGAGAAGGCTTCATATCTAAAATTCGCTCCCTTTCCACGGTCACGAACAAATAACGCTGGAATCCACTCGCATTCTTCTTCATCCATTACCAGCACCTTGTCGAAGGTCTTGAAGGCTGGCTGCTCCTTCGCTTCCTTCTCTTTCTTCCAGATGGCATAATGCTTGTTGAACAGTTCGACTTCGTTCTCTGTCGCTTCTCGCAGTTCCGTGTTTACACTAATGCGAAGGTCGAAGGCTTGGTCGGTCACGAACTTCTCGGTCTCAATCTCATACTGGTTGCCGAATGTCAGCGTGTCCTCGCTTTCGTTCTTGTCGATGAGCTTGCCGATGATTGTCAGCTCTCCGTCCTCGTCTCTCTCATGGAAAACGTAAAGTTTGCCAATTTCAAACGTAAGTTTCACTGGCTTCTCAATCTCCAGTGTTTCCCGGTTCAGCTTTCCACCGAGCCGCTCTTCAATGGTCTTGATATATTCGGCAGGATTATCGCTCTTGACCCAATCGAATATATCCCAGCTCGTAGCGGTATCCCAGATTTTACCTTTCGTCAACGTGTATAGTCCGGTAAAGCGCAATTTTGTCGTATCATCCTCGTAACTGTCGAATATGCAAGTGGCTTGATTGTTTTCTTTCTTGTACTCCAGCACGTCTCCCTTCTTAAAGAACTTGCTCCAATCTCTCATTTCGTTAGAAGGAAAAAGCATTACTTCTCCTCCCTCCCTCCATCTGCCGTTCTTATCGAAGCAATAAATTCCGCTATCTTTCTCAGTTCTGATTATTCCATTGCTGGATGTATAAGTGAACACAACCTTTCCAACCATTGGTGTGTAGAGTGAAGTGCCGTCTGGCATGTCTTTCAAAATCTCGTAAATATCAATATCTTTCTGTTCCATAATCTGAATGTTTTTATTGTTTATAACTTTACGTGTCCGAGTTTCTTGTATAGTTCCACAAGTTCTTGGGTATCGAGCCAGAAGTCGGTGTTGCCGATGTATACGTGATGTCGGTGTTCGTCTGTTATGATTTCTATCTTTTTCATGTTTTTTCTGTTTATAATAAAATACCGAGAGCCGCTGTCGTGATTGTCGCCCATAGGAGCAACTCAACCATTACGCAGCCGCCAATCTTTCCTTCCTTGTCCAGCGTCTTCCACTGCCGGATAGTGTCTGAAATTGCTGATAATGCAATTACACAAATCGTAGCTGCTACAACAAGCATCAAAAAGACTATCTGTTGTCTAACCATATTTTTCGCTATTTAAAAAAGTTCCTGCTGTGGATGAATGATGTCTGCTCGCTTCTTCTTAGCTGCCCAGAGAAGGAGGTTGGTGTTCTTGGTTCCAGCATTCTTCTCGAGGTCTCTGATGATGCAGGTCAGGGCATCGTGCTCCGCTTCTTTCTCATTACCGTAGAAGATGCCGAGCTCATCATATCGGCTCGGATAGGCAACAGGGCTGTCGTACCCGGTATTTCCCTTCTGAATGCTGTAGCCCCATATCCAGCCGAACTGTGTATTGGCGGTCATTACCTTCCATCCCCAGTTGTCTACTCCCTCTACGGAATACTCGATAACGTGCGGATTGATGCAAATATCCTTGATGTTGTACTTGAAGCCTTCATGCTCTGCGACCGGCTTCTTGATGTCGTAGCTGTTTTCGGTCAGCCACTTGAACCAATCGTTCGATGTCTTGAATACGAGCCCTGCGGCTCTGCATTCGTGGAAAAATAACTCATTCATGGTCTTTAATCTTTCTGAAGTGTACGTCCTTGTAGTCTTCTCTTTCGGTGTTCAGGCAAGCAAGATTCCTGCACATAATGCCTTCTCTCTTACCGTTCAATATGCACTCATGGCAGTTCTCCACAGGTAAGCCTATATCCTCAACCACCTTGCAATTTACACCTTCAATGCTAATTGTCGACCCTACCGGGTATTCTGTCTTGAAGCATTCGCTGTTTACAATTATCTCTTTTGCCATAATTCTTTTGTTTAAAGTGTTTAAAATCTGTTTGCCTTATAATTTACCGCCCGAAGCGTGAAAACGTCCCAGAGCGGCTTATTTTGCCCTCATTCGTTATTTTTCGGGCTTCCAGTCGATGCCCAGCCGCTGTAGAACTCCACGTTCGTAGTATCTTGTCAGCGAATCCTTGGCAGGCTTGTTGTTCGGGTTCTTCTTCAAGTCTTCAAGGTTCTGCTGGATTACCCACCGGAACTTGCTGTCTTGGCTCTGCTGGCTCGCTGGCTGCTGGTGCTTGGCTTGCTCGTAGAGTTCCCCGATGCTCGGTCTTGCCGTTGCCGAAGGATCCTGCGCCTTGGCTGCTGCCGATTGCGGCTGCTGGCTTGTGGCTGGCTTGGTGTTGTCGTAGTTGCCTTCCAGCACCTTCGGGAAATACTTCCTTGTCATTACCCAGTCGTACGATGCCCAGGAATGCCCTGCGTTCAGATAGTCGCTAGCCATAGCCTTGTCGATTGCCAGGTAAATCTTGGAAATATCTCCCTTGCAGTCCTTGAGCCTTCCTCTGATTGCCTCCTTGCGGTTGTCCGTCATCAGCGTCAGCCTTCGCATTGCGCTGTTGGTCTTGTCGTGCTGCTCGTTCCAGTAGTCCTTGATGGCTGCGTAGTCTATTTCGCCTTTCTTGGATTTCTTTTTCTCAGAACTTTTTTGCGGTTCTTCTGCAGTGCAAACGTTTTTCTCGGAAAAACTTTGCATAGAAGCTTCTTTAGAAGGTTCTAATATATTTGTTTCTTTAGAAACATCATTATCATTATCATAAACATTATCATTTACATATTCATTATCATTATCATATAAGGTTGTTTTTTTAACCTCTTGGTTATTTTGGGTTGTTTTTTTAACCTCTTGGTTATTTTCACAACCAACTGGTTGTTTCTTTCTTGCGTTCTGATTTCCCTTCGGAGCACCACCCTTTCTACCGTTTGCCCTCCATCGTTCGACCTTCTCTTCGTACTTGGCTTTATTCCGTTTCATATCGTCAACGATAAAACCGAAAGCCATACGCACGACTGGTTCGAGACTGATAGTCTCCCCATCCCTTGCGTAGAGAAATATCGCTCTCGTCAGTTGCCCGAGTTGTTCATCGGTCAGCCCCTCGATAAGAGCGTAGTATGATGTGTATAAGATGAATGAATCGTTCATGATGTTTTATTCTGATAATGATAATTTCTTTTCTAGCTTCCGTTTTAAGACTGTAGCCATCCGGATTTTGTTCCGCTGGCTTGTGTCGGTCGGTGCAGTCACTTTCCCACCTAGGGAAATATAATTTCCTAACTGGAGAATTATATTCCTTAGGTCGGTTTTTGATATATGAATATCCATAAGCCATGCCTTTACTTAATTAGCAATCTTCGTGCTCCATGAACCTGCTTGATGTAGGCAGCGCATTCCTCGGGATGGTCTGCCTGAAAAGCCTTGGCATCGAACTTCTCGCTTGCCTTTGGTGCTTTCCACGTTGCAAGCGTCTTGCCGTTTCCGTCCACGATGCTCTCTGCGTCCCCGAAGAACAGCTTCAAGTTGTCCTCAATCTCATCCTGCTCGGTCTCCAGTTTCTTGTTCTGAACCTTGAGTTCCTTGAGCCTAGCAATCTGTTCAAGTATCTCCTTCGTTGCAGTCACTTCCTTGCCAGCTACATGTAGAGGAGACTTTAGGAGAACGTCTTGTGCGCTGTAGGCTGGCGGCTCTTGGTTGCACACGATGTAGTCAAGCCAAAATTTGGTTATCTCGTCCCTCATCCATCCGAAAAATTCGTGGTCGAAGTCAATGTCACGGTAGCCGAACTCCCTACCTGCTGTCAGCCAGGCAAGTGCTCCGTCCTTGTATTCTCCCACTCCGAGGTTCATCTGAAGCTGGCAGAACCAATGTTTCGGAAGGTCGTCTGCATCTATCTGCATCTGCGTGGTCTTGCACTCGAGGATGCTCTTGCTCGCTTCGTTGTGCGTTGCCCCAACTCTCCAGAAGGTACGGTCTGGGCTTACTCGTAGATACGGTGTATCGGTGTTCGTGATGGTGTAGTCGTCAGTCGATGCCTTGATGATGTGGCAGTGGCTCTCTCGCTTGTAGAACTGCGCCACGGCATCCTCCAGAAGGTGTCCTGCAACCATCGCAAAGTTCTCAACCTTTGGAGGGTCGATACCCTTCTTGCGTCTCCACAGCTGATATGGTGTTTCCCATGGATTCAGTCCCAGTACTGTGCCTGCCTCTGATGCGCCTATTCCCTTCGAGCGGTTCTGCAACCACTCCTCTCTGCTTTTATATTTAATTATCTGCTTCATTGTCTTTTATTTTTATGTTTGCGATATAATACATTTTCGCTGCTCCAATGATAAGCTGACGAACGAATTCATCCCTCTTCATTGAAAGCACAAGTCCACTTGCGAGGATATCGGCTTTTCCGGAATAGGCAATATGGAAATCGAAACATTTGCCACCTTCTTCGCTTATATCCCCATTATCTTCTGCTGCAATCTGTAGAAAATTTCTTTCTTCCTCGTTTTCCTCGAACCATGTCTTGTATGCCTTCGCTGTCTTAGCAAAGTACTTGTCGATGGTGCTCTTGTGTTTCTGTTTGTTTTCTTTTTCTGCCATAATTTTACTGAATGTTTAATAGTTGCCACGGCTTCCCTTGGTAGGTTATGATGGGAGCCCACCCCATAGGTTGTGCCGTGGCGGTTCGGGCACGTTATAACTTTATAAACTAAACTACTTTTTCGCTGCTGTGCCAGTCTTGCCTTGGCTGCGGCTCATTGCCTTCTCTGCCTTCTTCTGTGCGCTCTCGGCTGCTGCCTGCGCCTGCTGTGCGATTGCTTCCTGCTGCTTTGGCTTCTTGAAGGTCTCTTCTACGGTGGTCGTGCCTTCCTTGATGGCGTTGTATACACCAGCCAGCTTCTGAATATCCTCTGCCGTGACTTCCTCGGCTGATTTCTTGCCCAGGTATTCCAGCAGCATAAGGTCTGTTACCTGGTACACTTGGAAGCAGACTACGCAGCTCTTCCACTGGCTCTGTACGCCAGTCTGCTTGATGTGTTCCAGTGCCTTTGCCTGCACTTCCTTCACTACGCTTGCAATCAATACCTGCGGCACGACCTTGCAGATTGCGTTGCGCTGGGCAATCGCAACTGCCGCATTGCCAACCACAACCTGCATATCCTGCGAGTAGGTGTAGCCCTTCGAGGTCAGAATGCTTCGCTTTACTTCGGTAGAGTATGCAACGTTGCTCTCTAGGTCGTGGCAGACGCCTTGTGCCGTGATGGTCTTTCCATCGTTTGCGATGATGCGACCAGCGATACGCAGGTTCTTCCAGCAGGCGGAAATGATTTCCGTAAACCTGACACTAGGACCCTCGATTACTGTTGTCTTTCCGTCCTTGTCCTTGCGCTCCAGATGATAGAAGCAGTTGTAGGCTACATCATCGTCCATGGCTGCCAATGCTACCATATTCTGCTTGCATTGCATGATGTCTCTCGGGAACTTGTGCGCTGTTGCAATCTGTCCGTCAATCTCCGAGCGGTTGATAGCTTCCAGCATTTCGCCACCGCTCACTTTAATAATTTCATTTTCCATAATTCGTTCTTTTTATTGTTCAACTTATTGTTCATTAACTCTAGTGGAAGGCTGGGGATTCGAACCCCAGTTGACTGCCAAAACTTACCCCACCCTTGCCAACTGCCGATGGATGCCCTTCCGTTGCAGGGCGCACGCTGTAGTTTTCGCATATTACATGGTAAAAAAAAACTAATTTTAGATAACCTTGAAAAATGAGTTTTGCGTGCGCCCTTTGCCCTGCCGCTGCAGGGAGCCATATAATAATTGTTTAACATCGTAATCAAACCAGTTGAGCCATAAGGCTGTCGAGCCTGCTTTCCTCGAAAGCGTCCATCGGGTCTTGGTCTGCGTATTGGCTGTTCTCTTCCAGCCAGTCGTCCATCACGTCCTTATAGTTGACGCAACCCTCGATAGCTTCCTCCAGCCGCTCGCTGTCGTTGTTGTTATTCTTGTGCGAAACGACCGCTGTGTTCCCGGTTCTGTCGCACCAGACAGAAATGTCGCCTGCCTTGGTCTTGATGTCTACCCTTGCAACCGCTGGTCGCTGTGGATCACGGTCTATCTCCAGCCAAACGGCATCGTACATTGCCTTCCTGCACTCCTCAATAATTTTTGGTTTCATGTCTTACCGTCTGATTAAATAGTTAAAGAATGTCAGACGTGCGTCCGCAAGCGTCTGCTTGTTGAACTCGCTCATCGGGAGCACCGGTATTCCGTCCAGTGAAAGACAAAGCATATTGTCGAACTCCCTTACCTGAATGCGTCTTTCCGCTTCCTTCATGGTTGCCAGTCGCTTGTTGTCCTTTCGCTCCTGCTCCCACTTGGCGGTAAGCTGCTTCGCTTTTTCGTAGGCATTCATCATAGGGCAATCCTCCAGACTTTTTTAATCTCGCTGCCCTCGAAGACCTTTCGGTTGTCGATTCTGCGGAACTTGACCTTAATCTTACCAGCCTGCAACCATCTGCGCAGGGTGTTGCGATGGATACCCAATACCTTGCAGGTCTCTGTCATGGTGTATCTGCCTGCGTCTGATACATTTGGTTCTACGTTCGTCATAACTAAGCCCTCCAAAAAATTAAAGTTACTAATACAATGGCAACTGCTATGGATAATACTTCATCACTTGTGATAATCTCGATAAACTTTTTCATACGCTCTGAATGTTAAATGGTTCTACTTGATTATTTGCGCACGGCTGCACGTCTCTTCTTTGGTGTTATCAATCCAGCCTTGATGAGGATAACACGCACGTTCTGCTGGGTGCAACCAACACGCTGTGATACTGCGAGCATAATTCTGCTGTCTGAGGTCTCGGCAGGTGCTTTTGCTCGGAAATCTGCAAACATCGCTATGATGTTCTTCTTTCTTTCGTCCTGCTGCTTCTGCAACGGTGTCCGAAAATCATAATTAAAATTTTCTCCCATTTTATTTGTATTTTAAATTATTTTCTTTATCTTTGCAAAAGAGTTTTTAAACTCGTTCTGTAATTCGGTTGCAAAAATACAAAAAAATATTTATATTCACAAACATTTGTGTTTATATTTATAAATTGTTTACTTTAGTTTTAATTTATTTAGAATTAACTATGACTGGTGAAGAAATGAAAACATATTTGAAGCAGAGAGGGTTATCTCTTGCTTCTGTTGCTGAAGAACTGGGCACAAGCCCACAAAATCTGAATGGCAAGTTAAAGGCTAAAAGTCTGAAATCGGACTTTATATCTGCAATAAAGGAAATCATCGATAGATGTGCCCCTCCTCTCCCTGCTGATATGGAAGGGGCTGTTATAGGCTCAAATGTCAATGGTTCTAACAGTCCTAATGTCTCCCAGTCGCTTGGTGGTGATGCTGCCTTGGCTGCTGAGAATAAACTGCTGCGAGAACAGAATGAGTTCCTGCAAAGTCAAGTAAAAACGCTGCTTGCCATTGTGGGACATAAATAATTTTGTAACTTTGCAAAATGAAAAAGTATGGTTAGTCAGAAAACAACAGACGATAGGGAGACGGATAGAAGAAAGCTCTTGGCTGGGTATCTGTACGACTGCTCGAAAATGATGTACGGAAGCGTTGCTGTCGGTGGTCTGTCTCCTCTTTTCACTGGCAAGGAACTTGCAATGGTGAATATAGCGTGTATTATCTTTGGCTTTCTTGGCGGTGCTGCAATCGCCAATGCTGCCAATTATATAATGAAATTTAAAAGTTAGAGATTATGGTAACATATTTGTTTTTTAATGTTTTCGTGTTCGTGGTGAGCGTTGCGTTTGCTCTCTTCTTGAAATCAAAGAGAGGTCATAAATGGCTGCGTGAATTATAATAATTCAAATGTTTAGATTATGGAACTAGCAACTTTATTTATGTTCATAGGTGCGGTTATCGGCACAGGTCTCGTGATTTGGTCTAAGACGAAATCTGGCGAGAAATGGCTGCGTGAACTTTAGTTCTCGCTCCAGGTACAATATCAACTAAAATTCTAAGTAATGATGAAAGATGAGGGTTTCATAGAGCGGAAGGAGAAGGTTCTTCTTGCCGCTCTCGGGAAAAGCTGGCTATGGAAAGCCAGCAGGTTGATAATAGGCATCATCCCTCCAGTGGGTGCGCTTGTAATGCTGGTTCACTGCAATCTGCTCTCGTTCGGCATTCGGGTAAAACTCACGGAGTGGATATTCGACTGCTCGCTGTTCGGGTTCATCGCCTGGATCATCGTCAGTCTTGCCTATGGGTTCTGCTGGGTGCATCGAGCGTTCGCTACCTACGGAGTGCTGATTTCATTTTGCATCGACTTCCAGCGTTCTTTCGGGTTCGGTGTTTTTCGCCAGCCGCTGCAGCTGCTGATGGTCGCCCTATGGCTGCTGCTCTTCTTCGTCTTCATCAAGAAAAAGGCTTGGAATGAGTTCTACGACAGAAATATTAATCATTTAAATAAATAGCGTATGGGAAGTTTCATTAATGGACTGGCAAATGGTTTCGTTCGCTCTGCTGTCAATCAGGTAGGAAGGGATGCTGGTCGTGTTGTCAGCAATAACATCTATGGCGATGCTCACTCTATACCGCACCGGAATGTTTCCACTGGTGGTGCTGGTCGTGTTTCCAGCGTTGGAAAGGTAGAGAATGAGGAAACTGTAATCATCGAGCCTTCGGAAGGAAAAGCTATTGCTTGGTGCGTGGTTGCTCTCTTCTTCAATTTCCTTGGTGCAGTCATCCTTCTTGTCGTTGGCTACAGAAAACTGAAAAACAAATACGTTGCAAGTGCTTGGCTTTATGAATCCCAGGCGGTCTATGTCGCTGATGGTCGCTATAAGGCTGGGGAGCGTTATGATGGTCACCAGTTAAGCAGACGAAAGATAGAGGTTTCTGCTGATGAGTTCATGATTGAGAAGAATGAGAAAATTGCAAAGATATATCTATACGCTGGCTTTGCAATCTTAATTTGTTGTTTATTTGTTACAATTGCATCGATATGAAAAAGATAATAATGCTTTTTGCGCTTGCGCTCATGTGTGTGTATGTGCGTGCGCAACATACGGTTTACTGCGAGATAATACAATTTAATACTGGAACTCCAAAGGCTCTCATTGCTGTTGATTTCGGAAATAAGGGAGCGGATGAGATAGTCGATGAAAATGGAAAGAAGGTAAAGTTCAAATCATCGGTTGATGCGCTTTCATACTTTGAGAAACTGGGATGGTCTGTTGTGTCCGCTTACTCTGTTGTAGCATACAATGGATTGGCAAACGTTCCAACGGTTCATTATCTGCTGCAAAAGAAAGTTGCTTCATACGACGAGAAAATGGACGGAATCCGCACAAAGAAAAGCGAGCCCAAAAAGAAAATAAACCTTGGCGATGATGGCTACTTTGAATAACCTTCTCGCCTACGAGGAATACCTGCCAGTGCTCACCCCTTCCGAGGTGGACCTGCTGCTGGCTTCTCGCCCAACGCTGGCTCAGTTGCAGGACTGGGCGCAAAGATTGAATAATCACCGGGCAAGGCTGGAAAGCGTTTTCAGTCGTGCCTATCAAAAACAGAAAGATTATGGAAGATAAAAATCTGATGTCCGCTGATGTGGATATAGTAGTTCGTTTCTTCTCTGCCATCGACCGCCTGAAGGCTGATGGTTGCATTGGCGGTCTGAAGACAATAACAGACCGGTATGGTATCAACCGCTGGAACATCATGTCCCTGCGAGAAAAGCCTGCCGAGTACTACGGTCGCTTTCGTCCGTCTTGGGTTCAGTTCCTGGTACGTGATTACCACATCAACCCATACTGGCTGCTCCTTGGCTCTGGGGAGTTCTATGCGACTGGCTTCACGCCCGAAATCGTGAAAAACCTGAATAAAAACTGCACAAGAAAAAAGCAGTCTGCATAAGTTTTTAATTTTTAATTATTTAGAACATACGTTATGATTTTAAGTACAACTTTACTGGTTTTCCCAGCATTTAAAGGGGTTCTCTGATGCTCTGATAACTTGAAAATGCCGCAATCATGCACCATGTTGCACAATTGCGGCTCTTAACGCTGAAAATAAACTGAACAAAAACTGAACGGAATTATGGCAACACTTAGACTATATTTAGATACGAGGGTAAAAAGGCAGGATGGTACGTTCTCCATCCGGCTTGCTGTCAACCACCATGGTGGGACCGCCTTCATTTCCCTCAATCAATACTGCAAGAAAGATGAGTGGGATAAAAGGGCTTGCAAGGTGCGAAAGCGTCCGGATCGTGATGCTATCAACGACTTCCTTCTTGACCGTCTGAATTTTTATAATAGAATGATGATGAAGGCGCAATGCAGGGATTCTTACCGTGGCGATATTACGGCTAGGGAACTCCGGGACTTAATCATGCTTGAAGCCGAGCCTGCAAGGGAGAAAGTCGCCCTGCTTCGTGATGGCTTCATTGCCTACGAGGGCAGGAATCTGAAAAAGAACACGATAAACAGATATAAATATACTTGGGCAAAGATTGAAGCTTTCCTTGGGAAGGAAAAAGCGGCTCTGCTTACATACGATGAGATTAACCGCTCTTGGCTTGAAGACTTCGATGCGTTCATGGCAAAGGAAGGCTTGTCTAGGAATACCAGAGCCAGCAGGATGCTCTGTGTCGCTGCTGTCTTCAACTTGGCGATAGATAATGAGCAGACGAAAAACTACCCCTTCCGCAGGTATAGTCTACGGCTTGAGACAACGAAAAAGCGAGACTTGTCTGTTGAGGAAATCCGGTCTGTTTTCGAAGCTGGTGGCGATGAGCTGGTCGACATGTTCCTGCTGATGTTCCTGCTGATTGGTATCAATGTGAGTGACTTGTTTGCATTGACAAAGGAGAATATCGTCCGTGGTAGACTGGAATACGACCGGGCTAAGACTGGCAGGCATTACTCCATCCTTCTTCATCCAGAAGCTCTCCGAATCATCGAGAAGTACAAAGGGGAAAAGAAGCTGCTTCGTTTCTCGGAGCATTTCAGGAACGTTGATGTTGCAACGGTCATGATTAATAAGAAACTCGCAAAGGTGCGCCCAGGACTTACTACGTACTACGCTCGCCATACGTGGGCATCTATAGCCTTCAACATCGGTATACAAAAGGACGTGGTGTCGCTTGCGCTGGGTCACTCGTTCGGTGTCCGAGTAACTGATACCTACATCAATGCAGACATATCGAGAGTAGATGAAGCAAACCGCAGGGTTATTGATTACGTGCTGTACGACAAAAAATAGCCTTATTTCTTGCGAATTTGCCGCAGAAACGGCTCAAATTGTTTTCGGGGATAGTTTTACGTGCTTACCACGTAAGCGGCTCAGAACGCAAATTTCGGGGTAAATCGGGAAAAGAGCATAAAAATACCCCAGCGGTGAAAAAGTCGAGTCGCTGGGGTAATAAGTGGAGACCACTTTAAACATTCAGTGATGCAAAGGTACGCTTTTCCTTTGAAACCACCAAATTATTTACCAAAAAATTTCTTTCTCAACAAATCATTGATAAATCGTGACTTGTTGGGCAATGCGTTGAGGAAAGGCAGCAGGTCGTTGTCTATCTGTATGCCAACTAGTTTGACCGTTGCGCCTGCACCCTTCTTCGTTCTCTTGATGTTTCTTTTATTATTCTCCATGTTATTTTAAGTTTTGTCTTAACCATTCATCATTCTCTATCCATTCATCGAGAGTTAGCGTTTCTATGTGCAATTTTCCCATGGCAGGATAATATCTTCTTGGCTCTACGCTTTCGCAATCTTCTATTAGATGAAGCAATTCGTCTTCCGTACAATCAAATTCGTAGCAACACCTAGGGTTGTACATTACCCCATCTTCCCAGTATAGAGAGAAAACCTTGTCGCGAAAACTAATAATTATATAAATCTTATTCTTCATGCAAGTCTTTTTTAAATTTCCTATCTAACTTCGTTTTCATTCGGTTCATCTTGTGCTCAAGCCTGCCAATCTGCTTATAGCTTAGCCACTCCGGCTTGATGTTCAAAGCAAGCCAGTACTGGCGCATTTCCTTGCAGTGTCTGGCGATGCTCTGGAAATAGAGGTGTCTCTCGTATGGGTTGCGAAGGAAGTACTTGCAATCGGATAGCATACGACCAAGCATCATGTATTTATGCTTTTGCCCTTCTCCAAGACTGACAAGTCTTCCGTTGTCCCCGATCCACAGCGTTGCGCCCTCTCCCTTCCAATAAAAGTCGAAAGCCTTGCTTACCGGATAATAATAGCCATCGAGCACCGTGCCTTCCTTTAGGTCTCGCCCAATCTCTCGCAGGCAGGTTCTTCCCAAGCTGGTCGTTACCTCGACCACTGCTTGTGCTGGCATCTTGTTGTATTCCTTCATATCTTGCCAAATTTAAATTTCTCTTTCAGTGATGTAATACTTGTATGTCGCTCCACCCATTTTAACCTTGAAGTGTCGGCCTCCCTCTTCCATCATTTCTGCAAATGGGTTATTCCTGAAGGTTTCCTTAATTCGAGAAAACCTTTCCTCCATTATCTCCTTGGTTCTGTAGTCTTCGATGTGACTATCAACTTGCCCAAGGCTATTTTTGCCGTTCAAAATGTATTGTTTCATATCTTGATATATTGTGCAGGGCTTGCGCCCTGCTGGTTAATACTTTTCAATCCAATACTCTGTTGTACGATTCAATCCTAAGCATGAAAATTCAGTCTTGAAATAACCTTGACGTACCCAGTGAGGATAAAAATTATCGTTTTTTTTATATTCCCTAAACAAGCCGTTCAAGAATTGCTCTGCCTTGTCCTTGCGTGTAAAGTTTGCCAACTCCTCGATTTCCTCGCCTTCTATCTGGCTCTTGATATAATATTTTGCTCTTGCCATTTCTCTGTCCTCCCTTGATTACTTAGCATACAATGTAACTACAAGTCCACGCCTCAAAGCGCAGCGGCAAGCGTCCATACCAGCCTTCAATGCTCGCTTGATGAACTTATTGAAGAGTTCTGCACCGATGAGCTTCAAAATTCCGCTTACTCCTACGAGTGTGTTTATCTTCTTGCCATCCTCTGTGCGTCCGAAGACCTTAATACGGAAGTTTGAGTTGACAAACTTTGTTGTGAACTCTAAAATGTTTGAATTTGACTTTTTCATTTTTCTTTGGCTTAACCGTGTTGCCTAGGGCTTAATGTTACTGAATGTTTATTATGCTTATCTCCTAAACATGATGCAAAGATATTAATATTTTTCGGTTCCACCAAAACTTTTCCCGAAAGATATTAATATTTTAACTTTTATTGGCTGTTTATGTCGTAAGTACGGATATTTTCGGTCGTTCTAGGGTAGTGTTCTTCGCACAAAAAAAATGGGCAGAGAAACGTTCTCCTGCGCTCCCTGCCCTTTAAAAGATATTATGATTGAACCTATTGAGCTCTCTTCTTGATGCGCTCATTTATCCAGCGAACCGCAAAGATTGGCAGGAATAGCAATACGCAATCGCCAGCGAGTAATCTTATCTTGTGCCATGTGCTCACTGGTTTCTCTACCTCCTTGGTCTTGTATCGGTTCACGTAATACTTGACCTTCATGGTGTCGGTCACGAATGTGTAAATGTCGCCCACGATGGTGTCCGTCCTGGTCGATGTCTTCCATCTGGTGGTCGTAAGGTTGTGCCACCGCTCCTTTATTACGGTGTCTCCCTTGATGTACACAAGCACGCTGTCCTGCTTGAATATGCTGTCGTGCTGCCGGGTGTCCTGCCAGTGGATCTGTCGCTGGTTCACGCTGTCACGTCTTACACTGGTGTGTGCGCTGTCGTGATAAACCGTGTTATTTTGCGCTGATTTAGCGCAGGAACAGCCAAAAATCAAAAGTGGGGTAATTATAAGCATAGCGAAAAATAACGACACAGAACGCAAATTTCGCCCTTTTCTTGAATTTTCCATACTTTGAAATGTTTGATTGGTATGTTTATTATGCAAGCACCTCGATTTTCAAGGAAGCCTTGGCTCGCTTCAAATACTTCTCGCAGGCTGCCAGTCCATTGTAGCCTCCGTTTATCTTCCTGCGGATAGCCTTCAAGTTGTCTTGGTCTGCCAACTCATTGCAGCCGAAGGTGTCGAATACCCACATCGAGGATTTCGTTGCTCCCAGAGAACGCTCCAGAAGTTCGGGACTGCCCACAACATCGAAGCCGCAATAATTGGCATACTTCCGGTAGTTGGCTCGCCCGGTAATCTGTATCAATCCCCTGCCCTTATACTTCACGCCATCGCCCTGCTGGGTGTTGCCGAGGTCTTTCCTGCCCTCGTAGGCTCTGCCGCTTGCCAGTTCCTTTGTATATCTGAGCTCACCGCTTTCATGGGCAATCTGTGCGAGATAGTGCGCCATCCTTAGTGGGGTGTTGATGTGAAAATGCTCTGCCCATCCGTTGATGATTGGAAGGTAGGTGTCTGCCCTGCTGCCTGCATTCGGCATTACCTTTACCAGTTGCGCTCTAGTTATCCTCATTGTCTCCTCCTTTCTTCCGCTCTTCCTTCATTATCTCGACAACCGCCTTCGCAATTTCATCCTTGTTCTCGAGGATCACCTGCATCGTGCGGTCTTGCTTGCGTATCTCAGCCTTCTCGTATGCCTTCTCCCGGATGCTCTTAAACTCGCACAAAAGCAGATAAACCGTCCATGCAATGGCGAACAGAGGGAAGGGAGAGATAATACATGTAGCCACGTCCATAAGCGAAGCAATACCGAATGTCGGAAAATACTTCTTCGCCTTGTCGCACGTCTTCTTTAGTCCAGTTGACGTTCTTGCAACATGCAGTTCCTTCGCCTTCTGTATACCTGCGATCAGGTCAATTGTCATCGCTATCAAAATTGTAGCGAAACAGATAAAAATTACTATGGCGCACAAATAAAGGTGGTGCACCTGAAAATCGTGAAATACTTCGCTCATATCAATTTATTTTTTGGTTATTCCAATTTTTCCCAGTCAATGGTCACTCCCTTCCCGATGATGTCTGCCGTCCACCTGCAGAATGCCATACCCTCGTATCCGTCCGGATCACTGGCTACGGCAATAGCATACTGTACGCAGTCGCTCTCGGTCTTGATTACCTTCGGGTAGAAGTCCGCATAAGCCATATTAGCCAAATAGAGAATATCTCCGATGGTTGCGCCCTTGGAGATTATCTCGTTGTTTGTCGCAAGCCGGATTTCGTCTACCTTCCAACGGTGGCTCGTTCCGTCTACGTTCTTCATCTGCTCGCTTGCCTTGATTGCTAGCTGTTTAGTGAAGTGGTAGCCGTGCTTGGCAACGTATGCCACGTACCCACTGGCTCCCATGAGTGCCTTTGCTGCCTTCTCGTATGGTAAGCTGTGGATGATGTCGCTCTCTTGGTGCTGGTGTCGCTCTTCCTCGCTGTCGCAAGAATGGCGCATAACGATTATTTTCTTCATTGTGCGCCCTCCTATCCTAGTTTGTCGAGTAACTGTTTAACCATGCCACGAATGCCGCTTATATCGCCCTCAAGTGCCTTGAAACGCTTTTCGGTTTCCTGCTTTTCCTTGATTGCCGGGTTCAAAGCTGCGAGAAGTTCTTCGCCCTTGGCTTTCCGCTCCTTGCTTGGCTCGTATGCCTTGATTATCTCATCGGCTTCATTTACCAATTTCCCAACTTCGGGCAAAAGGTCTGCCTTATCGGTTGCCAGTACGGTTTCGCCTGCAAAGGTAACTCCGAGGTGTTCTGGTATGGTGTAGATGGTCTGCTTTCCCTCCACCTCGATTGTTACGTCTCGCATTGGCTGTCCGCTGCTGGAAATGGTTGCGATGCCAGTGTTGATGTGCGGCTGGTTGTCTACGACCTTGCCTTCCTTAACTTCCACCGTCTGCTTGTCTAGCAAATAGACCGGGTGATTTCTCTGTATATTCTTAAATTCCATAATGCGCTCTTTTTAGATAATTCGATAAATAGACAAAAAGGGGTCTCACTGATAGAACAGCGAGTTGCCCCTTGATAGATTTTGTTCAGACCGCCTACGCTCCAGTGGTGGTTGTGGTGGTCTTCAGCTGCTGGATAATGAAACCAGTCTGCTCTCTGCGCTTGCTGTCCTCCAGCTGGATGCGAAGGTCTTGCTCCCAGTGGTTGTTCAGAACATCAACGATGCGCTGAGTATTCTCCTTGCCCGAGGTCTTCAAGTCGCAAACGACCGTCTGGATGAGGTTGCCGAGGTTACTGATACCTCGCTCCAGCCCAGTATTGGTGTAGCAGAACCCCTGCTGCATTGCGTTGATGATGTCCTTCTGCCCCAGCTGGTTCTCGTAGCCCATACGGTTGATGTTCTGCTGGGTGGTGCAGCAACAGTCCTTCAACTGCTGGATGATGTTGAGGTTTCCGAGGTTCGCTGCGTTGATTACTCGCTCTGCGCTGAAACCAACCTTGCCGCCTACATCTTGGATTGCTGTCTGAATGCCGCAAACAGAAGCCTGCAATGCGTTGAAGTCGCAGTTCAAGTTAGCCGCCAGGGTCTTCAAGTCCTGGTTGTTGCCCTGAATTGCTCCCATCAACAAGTCGCTGTTGTGGTTGTCGCTCATCTGAGTGCGAAGGCTGTCAATCTGAGACTGGATTTCTGAACGCTGAACGTTGCCGTTCTGTCCGTTCCATCCATCACCGTACATGAATCTGAACATTCCCAGCATCATCATGTAGGCGAATGGGTTGTTCCAACCTCCACCCATACCACCGTTCATTGCTGCCAGCATAGTCGCTGGATCATTGTCTCTACCTCTAGCGAGCAACGCTGCTGCTAGGTTGTCATTGCCACCGTCCCCAGTGCAATAGACTTTCTCGATAGTGTCTGCCATAAAATTTTGAGTTAATTATGTCGTGGAAGCCAAATATTGGAATCCGCTGCAAAGTTACTCTGATTTTTGGATCGCTACAAAAAGTTAGTGCAGGGGTATTTATCGAATTGTTGTCAAAGAACGCTTTTGGTTATTTTCTTTTTGTTTCTTGATTAAACACAAATCGGCTCAACGTCCTTGTTTAGAAGGGTCGCTTGTGCCGTGGCAAGTCGATAAACTCGAGACGTGCCGATATAAGTGTAAGCCATCTTGCAAAGATGTCTCACTGCTGGAACGGTGCGGTTTAATACGGTCGCAGTGGTCGTTATGCTGGATCCTGCGTGTATCATCTGCTCAACGACCATACATCGTGTCATTACGAGGTTTTCTGCTCTCGACTTGCCGAGAACGTCTTCTCTCGTAATACTTAATTTTCCGTCCGGCAGTTCAATAGCACAACACTTGATTACGTTGTCTATAACTCGCCATAGTTCTTTCTCCTTGTCATTCATAATAAAATGTTTTAATCGTTCCCTAACATCGAATCAATCATGCCATCAATGGCTTCATCGGTCATGCTCTTCTTAATAGAAGGATCTGCGCCAATTGACTTCATCATCATAGCTACCCAGGGGTTGTCACTCTCCAGCGTGGATTGTATCTGCTCCTTGTATGCTTCGTGGAGTTCGCCAGATTCCTTGAAATCCATAAGAACCGTGCGCAAGGCTTTCACTGCGTAGTTATCCATCAGCAAGGGATTGTCCCTTGCCGATGATAGTTTGGTAAGAAGCACTGCCAGTGCTTCATGTAATTGTTTCTTATTCTTCTTCATATCGTCTTATTTTTAAATTTCCAAAGTCAGTGAATTTGAGTTCAACGTTTCATTCTTGTAACATTAGTTACATTAGTATCTTCAATTTTCACAAGCAATCTTCCTAACATGTAATTAATCTTTTTATTATAGATGTCCTCTGTAAAGGTATCATTGCTATTTATCTGTAAATGATAGAGGTATCCATTTGTGTCGTTATAGGTAGGTGTAACATTACCTGTTTCTGTATTTAATGAGATTTTACTCATTCTTCGTTTTTTCAATTGCAGACACTTCTCATCGTCAACTATAGCACAAAATGCAGCCATTGGGTCTGGAACATTTCTTTCATAATTCCAAGGTGACATGCAATTTCTAAGTAAATCGAATTCCATTTCTTTTAAAGGAGAACCTATAGTGCAGTTTCCACCAATATCGAAAGGAACTATATATATTGGAACAGGAGTATTATCCAAAACATATTGAACATTTTCTATTCCATATAGTTTCCAGTTTGTTTCTGAATTTGTACGAGGAAGAGCACTTCCCATCATGTAAATCTTGTGTATCTTTTCGCTGATAAGATTGTAGCACTCGGTATCTTTAAATACTCTTTCAAGTGAAGTCATTCCACCAAGTGTAACAAAAACGTTCTTATGGTTGTATGGCAACCAATTCAATAATTTTCTATAGAACTCCAAGCTATCATCTACATCATCATCTGATGTCAGATTATGTGGATATTTGATACATTTTGGCAAATAGTAAGAATTTGTTACCGCTGCCTTTGATTTATCAACACCTAAAGGTACATCATATAAACCTTCGTAACACAGAAATGCATCTATTCCTTGCACGCTATTAGTGTCATGGTAACTTGCATTAACTCCTGCAAGAACAAGTTGACCTTTCTTTTCAGCCTGGGCTATCAAACGTAATGCCATTAAATCATCAACATCGCCAGAAATATCACCATCAACTATAAAATAAGGAGTTTTTCTATCATCCCATTCTATAATTTCTACCTCATTCATGGCATTTTTACCCGTAATATTAAGAGATATAGCATCGTCTGTGGCTTCAAATGAAAATCTATAGCCAGTATCAGAAATGTTAGGTGATGTATCTCTTATATTACGAATGTTTTCATCCACTATTTCTGAGTTAGTATTTTTAGTAAACAATCCGTTTCCATTATAATTTTCATAAGTTTTATACTTAACAAAGTAAATTTTCTTATGAATAAAATTATAGGAGAATGCACCTCCAGTTAGGTGGCGATTACATTTAAATTCCTTGTCTGTATAAACATGAATACTATTGTTCGTTTTTGCAGTACTTATAGTTATGTACTTTGCGTCTTCAGGAACTTGTACAAATGTATCCTTTGACATATAAACTTTATAGTTGCCACTGGCAAAATTCGGCTGTGCTACCAAATAATTCAAATCCTTGGTAAACCAAACGACACAGTTTTCATTTGTTTTTACTAGTATATCTTTTGTACCATCTGGCAAAATTCCATTAAAAGAATTAATCGCACTTCCTTCAACCCAAGTGTTATTTGCGACTTGTTCTATAAGTCTATAGTATTTAAACAATTCTATCTCATAACAAAAGTCTTTATTTTTATAAGAAATCAGCCTATTCAACCAATTCAATAAGTCGGGAGTAACTTGACTATTTCCATAATAATCAACACCGTTTACCTTTATCCAATTAAAATTGAATCCAAAAGATATAACGTCTTTACTATTGTATATAATTGTGCCTATGATAAAACCATCAAGAGTGTTATATACACCACTTTTAGGCAATTCTTTTAAAAAGTCATACCAGTATATTTTTTTATCTGAATATGATAAAAAAAGAATACCTAAACGGTTTTTTACATCGTAATCAGTAACAAAGGTCGTTTCAAAGCTATCAGCATTATAGTTTTCTTCCCTAATACCAGTAGAATCAACTATCATAAAGTGAGTATTACACTTTATGGTCTTTGCTTCTGTATCAATTTCAAATATAGGTTTATATTGACTCAAAGAATTAATTGTACAAAAGTTGCTAGCAATAGAAGAAGAATCTTTTACTAAAGCCCAATCTTCAACATTGCTACTCCAGCTATTTTTTTGCAACTGATAAATTAAATTTTGCCCTTTTATATTTGCCTTTATAAACAAGCGTGGCTTTTGCATAGTCACAGGAATAGTGTCTATTGCCTCCTTTAAATTATTAAAAGAAACCGAATCATCAATAGAGCAATCAAAGGTTATATTCCGTAAGGCTAAGCCGCTGAATTTAGAATCCTGCTGCTCTGCAATATCCACAAGACCAGCGAGAACACCGCCTACCCTCTCGGCTGTGTTCTCGCCCACCTGCGAAGCGTTCTTTACCGCTTCCGCCTGCTGTTTAATTTCGTTTATTGTTGCCATATATTAATCTCCTATTGCGTGTATGTGTGCCCTCGTTCCTCGCTGTGCCTTCACTTCCCCTTTCGGGGTGAATGTCTTGAGGTATTCGAGAGCATCTGATAAATATCTTTCTGCCATATCCATGATGTCGTTGTATTGCTTGTTGCTCGATACATCTTGAACGTGGTCTGAATAATCGTCTCTGTGACGCATTCCACCTGCCCGGCTTATAATTGTGCCATCGGCACGAAAAAACCTCGCATACGTGAAATAAGCGAGTGCCTTGCGTATTCCGCTTGTGTACTTCTGTACCTTGGTTTCGTCTTGGCTGCAATCGTCCTCCTTGGTGGTGTATTCGCCACCGTCCAGGAAGACCGCAGGCTGGAAATCGGGCAATACTGAATCACCCCACTCTCCCTGCTCGGTCGCTGCCTTGAACCGCTCCCACCCAATGGCTGGTATGATGTTCGCATCTTCGCATTCCCGAATGTATGCGTTCACTTCATCCTCATCTAGGTGTGTGCTGGTCGGTCGTGCCAGTTCTCGGAACTGATCAACCGTGATAAGTTGTTTTCTTTGTTCTCCCATAGGCTCAATTAATCTATCGTGTTGTTCCCTGCCACATCGCTACTGATATACTTCAACGGCTGCAGCTTGGGGTCTAGGTTCTGAATGGCTGGGTCGTGCCAATTCTTGAAAATCTTCTTGAAGGCTCGCTCGATGAAACGCTGCTCGGTTGTCACTTCGCCAGCATAGTATTCGTAAGCGTCCTGCATAACTTGTCCGCTGAATCCCAGCTTGCCAATACGGATGGAGTAGAAGAGTTCTTGGTGAAACTGAGCGTATATGCGCTCGATAACGCTGCTGTCGGTCACAGAAAACTCCTTGTCGAAGTTCTTCGTAGGGAAAGCAACAACCTTTGGTTCGTCTTCCTCGTTTTCAACCTCTACAGCAAGAATCTTCGCTGTATTCTCGTCCCCTTGGAACTGCAAAAGGTCTTCATCGGAAATCATCTGTCCGCTCTCCACCTCTTCGCCATTCTCATCGAACTTCGGAACGCCTTTTTTTGTTACAAGCATACACGATACGAGGAAGTTGTTGCGGACGTTTCGCATCTTCACGTTTCCAAGTCCCTCATCGGTCGAAATCTCAGTGATGGCAGAATCGTAGCTGGCTGTAGGATAAATAAACTGTCCGTCTAGGCTCTGCCACAGAATCTGCCCCTTGTAGCTGTCGATGCCGCCAGCGTTCTCAATCTGTTCAAGAACGATGTCGGGGTCGGGATTGAAAATGTTGATGCGTTCAATAGTCTTGTCGTTCACCATCAACCGCTTTCCGTTCCTCGTTTTCTTCTGCTCCCAGTCTGGATGCAGCAAGACGTGCGCCACGCTCCCCTTGTCGTCCGTCTCTTCAAGGCGGCAATTTTCAAAGGGTACGTGGCTCACGCTCGACACCTGCCCTAGAACGTTGTAGTTCACGTGAAGGGCAAAGCCACAAAATCTAGCGAGGTCTTGCGCTACGTTCCGGAGCAAATCGTCTGCCGTGTCCCCTTGCTGATTTATCGCTAACGCTGCTAGAATGTCGCTATCAAAGCCGTAGCCCTCAATGAATCGGGCATATCGATTAAGGCACAGCATTGCCGTTCCGCTGGCTTCCGTGATGCGTGCGAGGTTCTGCGGATAAAGATTATCATATCCGTATGCCTGCATCTCGAATCGGCTGACGTAGCCAATATCAACTCTTCGCTTTGGCTTTTTAACTGTCTTAACGTTCATACTGCTTGTGTCGTTTTACTTGTTGTTTTGTCACTCTTCCTTGCCTGCTTTCTCGGCTTGGTCGAGGTCTTTTTTCTTGTCGCTGCCTGCTGCTTTTCCGGCAGTATCTTTCCCGGTGGTATAATCTGCACCGCTGTCGCTGCCTGCTGGCGGCTGCTTGTTCTCGATGAGTTCATCGCTGGGTATCTTCTGAAAGTAGCTTTCCATGTGTGGGTACTTCGTCAGATATTCATGCGCTACCTTGTCGGTCAGGTTCTCATTAGTGAAAATCTTACCATGGTAGAAATCCGGGCAGGAAATGATAAAACCTGCCTTCATTGCGTAATTACATGTTTTTGGCATTGCCTTTTCTTTTTTGAGTTTTAAATAAATTTCGATTAAAGCATCGTGGTAACACTGCTGGCAGGTTGTCGGAACAAACCGCTTGCGTATCACCTCGAAATATAGAGTTTCTATAACTGCCTTGTCGGTTGCATCAAATGGACTGTCGAAACGTGCCTTCAACTCCCCGACCTTGGCTGTTGCTTCCTCGTAGGTCATGGCTTAACCTCCTACGGCTGCTGTTGTCAGACTGGCGTACTTGGCTGCCGTGGTCTCGATGTCTGTATCGAAGAAGAAATAAGCTGCCTTTGGTACGCTCTCCTCTTCAAGCGTGATAAGCCAGCCACCCTCGGTGTCGTCTGAGTACTTGTCGTTCTCGCCTGCGCTTGCCTTCAGTGCCTGCGCATATCCGAATACCTGATACTCTGCCTTTCCGTCCGCTCCCTTAGAGAGGTTGCGAAGGATGATAACGAACTTTCCATTCGCCAGTCCGTCAATGATATTTGCGCAAACGTCAGGTGTGTTAGCCAATACCACGACTGCTACGGTGTTCTTCCAGCTGTTTCGATACGTGCCAACGGTCAGCTCGGTCTTGGTTCCAGTGAATGGCTTGCTGCCTTCCTGCCGGATGGCGTATGCCTTCTTGCCAGTCTTCAAGACCAATGTGCTAATTGTATTACCAACGACAGCAGACTTGGTGAAGTCTATGTCGTCTCGGTTGATGATAAGTCCATCGCCCTCCAGTCCCTTTGTTACTTGGTCTTCGCAAGGGATGATGATGTCCTGGGCGATAAGGCTCTCGCAAGTTGTTGCCATATTAATTCGTTTTAAATTGTTATATCCCCAACACCGTTTTGTGGGTGTTGAGGATTGTCAAAAATAACTTAATACTAAACTGAAAATTTGTAGCGATTAGTAAGCTGCATGAATCATGTCCTCTTCGAGGAGAGCCGTACCAATCTTACCGGTAGCGTAGAGATAGTTTCTGCGCTCCTTCTGGTCGAACCAGATGTCGAGGTCACTGATGAGTGCGTCAGCGTCAGTACCTACCATGAGGTGCTTCGGATTGCAGAATACCGCACGGTGTGGAAGGTTGACTGTCGTTGCGCCCTTCTCGTATGCGTTAATCATTCTGTCCCAAATGCCTACACGTGCAATCTTCACTCCGTTGTATGTCGCTACATCGAAGCCATCGAACACCTTCTCCCACGGCATAATGTCGTGGTAGGTCTGCTTGATGTCGTAAGTCAATGCGTCAGCAAGCGAGCGTGTCATGAGCAACACTGCATCGCTATCGTCAATGATACGTGTGTCTACGTCCATCAAGATTGTGTCTACGAGTGTTGTAGCTGCACCCTTATTGCGCAATGCTGAAACCTGCTCTGCTGACGTAGCCTCACTGTTGGCTGCGATGGCGGTATGGTTCTTTGTCGCTGTGGCTGTAAAGATGCGCTTGAACAGACCGTCACAAACGTTGAACATACTAACGTCCGACCCTGCTGTCAGCTTGCCGCCACCTGCACCTGCCAATGCTGCCTCCTTGTCACCAAACCAGCCGAAACGCCAAATCATCTGCTGCATGGCTCGCTGGAGTGCATCGGTGTAGATGGTCATGAAGTCGGTGCTGGTAAGGTCTCCAATGGCTGTACCAGTCTTAAGGCTGTATTCTGCTATTGAACCCTTCAATGCTTCGTAGCAAATCTTGATAGGGATTTCCCACTGCCCGAGTTCCCAACGCTTCTGAGAGTTGGCGATTCCTTTCTCTTCGTAGGTAGGGTCGCAACCGCCACCCTTCTTGCCGACCATTTCCATCTCACCGATAAGTGCGATTGGATCATCGTTCTTGACCTTCATGATGTTAACGAATGAAGAGAAGTCTTCATCGTTGTAGAAGGTTTCCTGCACGGCATCCTTGATGCTTGCGAGGTTTTCGGGCTGGAGTGTAAGGTTCTCCAGCTGCTGTTTTGTAAATCCTGCCATTATTTTCTTTAAATTTAATGGGTTAATACTTTATTACTTCTTGCCCTTTTTATGGAGCTTGGCAAGTCTCTCCTTGATAGCGTTCTTGCCTTCCTCGACAGCGTTCACGTTGTCGCCTGCGCCCTTGCCGCTTGGCTGTCGCTGCGCTGGCTGGTAGTGGCTGCTGTAGCCTGCCAGCACCTTCTCAGCACCGCCTGCCATCTTCACGGCATTCAGGATGCGCATGTCTTCTTTGCTCTTTGCGAGTTTCTGTGCGCCTGCCAGCTGTGCCTTGGTGTCGTTCAACTGCTGTTTGAGTGCTGCTACCTGCTGCTTCAACTTGGCTAAGGTGTCGTTGTCGGTGCTTGATGCGCTGCCGCCTTCACCGCCCTCGGTGTCGTTGTCGGTGTTGTCTGCGGTCTGAATGTCGGTAATTACACCGTCCTCGACAACAATTGTCTTACCGTCCGGCATTTCAAACGTTCCGTCCGGACTTGCCTTGTCGCCAACTTGTGGATCTCCCTCTTCACGCTCAACGGTCAGTGTCTGTCCGTCTGCTGTGTTGAGTTCCATTGCCTTCGGCTCTGCCTTGGCTTGTGGCTCTGCCACCACCTGCTCTGCTTCCTCCAGTGTCTTCACGCCCAGCTTGGCGAGAATCTTGTCGAGGAGAGAAGCCTTTACTTCTGTTTTCTTCTCCATTGCTTTTGGATTTTGTTGTTTTGAATTAATAAAATTTTCTATGTTGCGTTTTGATGCGCTTGCGCTGAGTGCTGGAACGGTGCTGCTGATAAGACCTAGGCGCAAAGCCTCGCTTGTGTTGATGAAGATGTCCTTATCCATCAGGGTTTGAATCTCTTCCCGGTCGCACTCGCACCGCTCTACGTATGCGTCCACCATCTTGTCCTGCCACATCTGCATTTCCTCGCCAAGGTTCTTCAAGTCCTTTGCGTTCAGCTGGTCGCCCAACCCAAAGCCGGGAACCCACGGATTGTGCAGCAGGAAGGCAGCGTTCTCGTATGCCTTGCGGCTCTCTTTTGGTGCTGCGAGCATGATGATTGTTGCCATGGATGCTGCCTTGCCCTCTACGGTGCAGGAAATCTTCTTTCCGCTCTGTCGCAGTCTGTCGTAAATCGCCCAACCTTCGACCACAGAGCCGCCATTGCAGAAGATGCGCATATCGATTGTATCATCGTCTTTCGGTATGCTTGCCGCAAAAGCATCTATATCCTGAAAACATACGCAGTCGCCACCCCACCATTGATACCAGAACTTGTTGTCTTGGCTGTCGATGTCGTTGTATATTCTGAGTTTTGCCATTGAATCGTGATTTTTTAAGTTTTAAAACGCTGCAAAGATACGATATTTTTCAATATGTTTATCTCATAAGCAGTTAATTTTTTCTAAACAAGCCAAAATTTTGCGCTCTAAGCGGCTTTTATCGCCTTGGGTGTGTAACTTTACCACCTTCAAGCGGAAACCGCTCAGAACGCAAATCTTGATGAAATAACTTCAACCTTAGAGCCTGCCTATATTCTCTATCGTCTGCACTCTCCGCTGGGTGCGGTTTATCTCTTCCACGCTAACTACTGGCTGTGGAGCCATCTGATACCCTCTGGCTACAGCTGCCGCCAGCATATCCATGCCGATGTTGCTGCTCCCGTTGTTTACTACGATAGGTACACCACCGCCTAGCTGGTTGAATGCGGATAATATAGGGCTGAACATCGAAGTCGCCTTGGCGGTCATTACGCTCTCGCCATTTGAAAGCCTTGCCGGTATGCTGTCGCTGGTTCCAGTGCCAGATCCTTGGACGTAGCCACCAGTGGAGAAGCCCTTGACGAGTGCTTTTGCTCCTGCAAAGGCTGCCTTGATAAGTACCATTAATGCTGCTGCACTCGCAACACCTCCCCACGACTTGCTTGCAATCTCCTTTGCGAGGATTTGAGCATAGTAAGCGTTAACAGCTATCTCGATTGCGTCAAGTATTGATGTCAGCATAGATTTGAGGAATGAGTGCAGCGATTTATCCTCGCTCTCAAAGAACTCGGACAGACCGTCTCCCATGGTTTGTATCATGTCGCTCATCATTTTCAGTTGCTCTTCCGTCAAAGCTGCCTTTTTCTTGTTGGCTTCCTCTTGCTCCTTGACTTCTGCATCGCTCAAATCCTTCTGTAGCTGCTCTTGCACGGCTGCATAGTTCTTGTAGGCGTCCATCTTGCTCTGAAGGAAAGCCTTGTATCTCTCCAGCTTGGCTGTATCGTCTTCCTCTCCAGTGCCACCGTTCATGATGTCCGCATCCTTGCGTGCCTTCTCTGCATCCTCGAACTCCTTGTTGAGTTCGTCCACAATCTCCTTGGCTTGGTTCTTCAAGTCCGCTTTCGCCTTAATCATGATGTCGAGAAGTTTTGCCTGCATTTCCTGCGCCTTGTCTGCTCCGATTTGCCCTGCCGCCACGTATGCGTCAATGCTCCTCGCTACCATGTTCTTCTCCAGCTGTTCGAGGTCGTTGCTGTAATCTCGCTCGTTGTCGTACATGCCTGCGAGGTATCGCTTCTTTGCGTCCATTACTTGCTCGTTATACTTGAACTGGATAAGTGCAATCTGTGCCTGCAATTCCTTTTCCTGCTTCTTCCTGCGCTCTGCCTCTGCCTTTGCTTCCGCTTTCTCCTTGGCTATCTGTGCCTTAGTCTTGGCAGTGCTGCCCTTGGCTGCTGGTGTCGTTCCCTTGTTTCCGTTCGTTGGCTCGCTGCTGGTCGCTCCACCGTCTAGGTTCGCAAGTTTCAGATGGTTCAGTCTTCCGTTCACGGTGTTCTCGAATCCGTCAGCAAATGAATTGCCTATCTCGATACCAGCATTCTTGATGTCATGCCATGCTTCCTTGATAGTGCCGGAAATGTCGAATATCTCCCTGAATCCCTTCTGTGCCTTGGATAGGTCGAAAGTCACGATACCTTCGAGAATATCAAGCATGCCCTTGGCTGCAAAGCCCATCCTCTTGAATGCGTCTATTCCGAGATTACATACGAGTTTGATTGCATTCCACATCAAGCGGAAACTTGTCCCGAGTGCATTGATTATCCCTCGCAACATAAGGCTGTCATTGTACCAGTCTATGAAGTAGTTGATTGCCTGCACAACTCCTTTGATAACTGCCGTAAGTGATTTCTTTGCAATCGTTGACAACTGAGCCTTCATGGTCTCGAAGCCACCCCCGGTGTAATCAAACAGAGAAGCCATTGCGTCCTGCAATTCCTTGGTTGCGTTCAATTCGTCTTCTTGCGCCTTTGCAATATCCCCGGACTTTTCCTTCACTTTATCCATGTTCAACTCAACGTCACCGAGCATCTCGATATACGCAAGTCCGGCATCCTCTCCCGGACCACCGAAGATGTTGGCAATTGCGCTGCCAACAGCAGCACTTGATTGTGGAAGTTCCTTCAATTTATTAGCCACCTCTTGCATAACCTTGAATGTGGTCTTGCTTCCGTCCTGCAAGTCCTTTTGAACTTGCTTGGAAGAAATGCCTATTCCGTCAAGCGCAGCAGCCGTAGCGGTTGTCATTTCTCGAAGTCGTATATTTCCTTCCTTGATGGTATCAACACCCTTGTCGCTGAAAATTCCCTCCTTGGTCGCTTGCGTTGATATTGCCACCATTTCCTCTGCACTCAGTCCGGCTTCCTTGAAGTATCTCGGGTATTCCTTAATCGTATCGAGGAATTCTCCGTTGGCGTTTGCACCGCTCACAAGTCCGTCCTGCATAATTTTCAAACTCTCGGAAACGGAAATGCCGAAAGCCTTGCTCATCGTATTAGCAGACTGCATCGTCTCCGTGAATTCCAAACCGAATGTATTGGATACAGCAAGAACCTCGTTGCGCACGGATTTCATCTCGTTTCCGGTCAATCCGGTGAACTGCTTCGTCAGTCGTGTGGCTTCCATCAATCCCTTGTTGTAGTCATACCACCACTTGAATGCCATTCCGACACCAGCCACACCTGCCATAGCGAGGAAATAAGGGTTGGTCAATAAGGAAAGAGCCGTATTTTTCAACGCACCAAACTTTACCTTTAGGTCTTCCACGGACTTTCCCATTTCCATAACCTTTCCGATTCCAGTATCATCAACAACATCAAAACCGAAAAACTCGGTGTTCTGCAGGTCGTCAGCCGCCTTCATCATGGAATCGTAATAGCTGCCGACACTGCGCTGGAATCTTCCAGTAGCCTCCTCAGCCTCTTTCAGCTCCTCTATCAAGTCTTGGATATGCTCCTGCATCTCCTGACCCTTGGAACTATCACGCTCGGCACGGCTCATCTCATCGTAAGCCTTGGTGGCATTGGAAAGCTGGGCACGAAGCTGCTTCAAGCTGCCTTCCTGCTCGTTCTCTGTGCGCACGTTGTTCTGGATCTCCTTCCGCAAGGTGCGCACGTTGTACTGATACTCCTTGATGGTTGCGTTGATGGCTTCCGTCTGCACCTTCATTTCGTTTGTCGTGATGGTCTTGTCTTTTTCCTGCTGCTGCAAGTCCTTGATGCTTGCCTTCAACTGGTCTATCTTCTCCTTGTATCTGATGATGCCATAGATTGCATCCTCGTACTTGACCTTGATGTCAAGTATCTGCTGTCTGTCTTCACTTACCATAGTTCTTTCTTTTTAGTTGTTCAACTCTATCATTGTAACCTCGCAATATCCGCTGCTTGTGGTCTTGATTTCTAAAACCGCAAAATACGCTCCATACTGGGCAAGGTACACTGGCTTCGTTTCGTCAAAGTTCAGTATCTCCAAATCGGAAAGGTTGAACCGCTCCACAATGTGGTGTGGGTTCTCAACCGTCTTTCTCAACTTCTCCAGCTTGTTGTCGAAGATGTCCTGAAGGTCGATGTTGAAAGCCAATTCCGCATAGCCATCATTGTTCTTTACAAGGTTAACTATTCTGTCCTTGCAAGCCTTGTACTTTGTAGCTCTCTGTGTCGTAATATTGTTACCATTCCTGATAGAAACTGTTACGCTCTCCCACTCGTATATCGGTATGCGGTTTCCGTCCGTGGCTGCAAAAGGAAGCGTACAAACGTCCTGCGTATACTCCAGCGTCTTGTTGTCTATAGTCATATCCGCATCGTGCTGCTGGTATACGGTGTCGTCTTCCTTCCACTTGTAGATATTGTGCTGGCAGTAGTCCTCTACGCTGAAATCGGTCTGCCTTGGATGGTTGCTGGCTTCGCTAGGGATGAGCTTCTTCGTCCAGTCAACCGCTTGCGCCTTGGCTTCCCAAAGGTTCACGATGTCTGCAAACGTAAGTGTTCCACCAATAAACCGCTGGCTTGGAAACGTTGATGTCAGAATGCATATACACTTCAAGAAGTCCGTTACCTTGATGTCGGGCAGGTTCTTGCCGATAGGGAAATTACCTCCGTAGGGTACTTCATCGCTCTGCTTGATGCTGGCAGACAACCGTCCGTTATAACCACGCAAACCTCTCAAAATTCCCTTTCCGTAGTGTTTAAACTCAAAGGTCACGATGTCACCCTCTTCAAGTTCTATCTCCCCTCGTCCTGCTGCAAGGTGTATGAATCGTCCGTTTACCTTGTCCGAGTCATAGTCTACAATATACCGTCTATAATAAATATTATCTTCGTCTATCTCAACGCCTGCAATGTATGTCTTGGTGTACTCGCTTTCCTCTTGTTTGTCCTCATGCTTTGATACAACCTTGATTTCAACGTAGCATGGCTCGTAATTGTATACTCCGTTATGTTCTGTAGAGCCTTCGTAAGAACTTCCGACATACCCATTCGGGCGTGCATTCGATGCATCCCATGACCAGTTCATCTGAACGTCAAAAACCATCGTGCAGGTAATCTTAACATTCAGCTGGCTGTATCTGTGCCCAATCTCCAATCCATCGAATACCTCTGATAGGCTCGTTGGTTGGAAGTCGAGAATACCGAGACTATCTGTTTGGAAAAAAGTGCCCTCAAATATGCCTACAACCGTCTGTGCATCTGCCTTCCTTGTAATCAATGGGACAGCAAGTCCCTTTATGATTTCTTTCGCTTGATTGCTCCATCCGAATTCTACACCAGTCTGCGACGTAATTAGGTCTAGGATATACTTTGCTGTGACACTTGGCTGGATTGTTCCATTGCTTGCAAAAGAAATCGAACTGCCTCCACCAAAAGAGCCGCTTCCATTAAACGTGCCACCTATCGCTCTCGCATTGCTCTCCGTCTCGCTATTACTTTGAACAAGAATAGTCGTGCCAGTGCTATACTCCTTGATTGCGTTGACGATAAGCCATTCCGCTGTTGCTGTTGCTTGCAGGTCTACATCGATAGGCATGCTCTCGCTCGTATATTTAACGCTGTACGCTCCAGCTGCCTGCACTTGGGATAACTCACCGTCCGAGAGATAATAAGCCGCCACAGCCGTGCTTATCGCCATACTTATCATCTTATCTACCGAAGGCTTGATGTATACGAGGAGACCGGAAGGCTTGCTCTTTACAACATTAATTTCTGTTTCTCCGGCTGCAACCTCATGCGTTCCCCATGGTGTTGTCTCTCCGGTCTCCTTGTTCAGTGCTCCATATTCGACAGAGCCAGCCTTCTCTGCCCGAACCCTGATAGATATTGTCTCCATGGCAACGCTCGTTTCGAGATTGGCGATGCACGCTCCTGCACTCACGAACATTCCGAGAATAGGATCTGGAGACGGCAATACCGGATAAGTTTCTTTTTCTGTTTCACCGGCATCATCGGCAAGGCTAAGAACGTTCTTGTTGGTGTCGAGTATTGCCCATGTCCGGAATTGTCCCTTGCCTAAAACCTTGCTGATGGTGGCTCTCATTCCAGCCTCGAAAGGTATGATTGCACACTGGTATGTCTCATCGGTCAAAACCTCGCCCGATACATACTTTCCTACCTCTGTTCCAGTTCTTATCTTACCTTCAACGAGTGAATATGTCGTGTCGCTGTTCCCTCCCACGTTTATGTCGAATCCCATCCATTCATCGCTTGATGTCTTAGCAACTGCCGTTTCGTATTTCGCATAGAATACTCCATCCGCTATTGCCTTCTCGTAGGTGTCGTAGCTGTTGTTTTTGGAGAAACGCAGATACTTCGTGCAATTCAGTTCGTTCAGCTTTAGGTCGGACGATTGCAGCGTTGCCAATGCTTGGAACAATCCCCAATAAATCGAAATTTCGATGGTTTCCTTTACGCTCAGAACGCTTGCCCTTCCGCTGTGGATAATCTCCAAGCCGTTTCGAAAATAACGTGCTGTGTGGAAAATATAGGGGTATTTGCTGCTGGTGCTCGGTTTCCCGGCAAACTCCAGAACAGCCATATTGTGCGCTGTCTTGGGAAGGTTGATGGTGTATGTTGTGTTGGCGGTCATTTTCGTAATATCACGAAAAAGATTGCTCTTGATGTCGAGAGTGATTGCCGAATCCTCGCTCATATCCATAAGAACACCGTCTATGTATAGTTGCTGGTCTGTCATAGCTGCTGAATCTGTGTATTGTTAATAACTAGGTTGCAGACGAAATCCTGCAACTCTGCTGTTGTCTTGGTGTAGGTTCCTGCCTTGATTGTCACACTCTGCCACTTGTCGCCACCGAGGTACATATCCACGACCGGGCTGCTTGCCAAGTCTTGCAGGAAATCGAACGTCTCGCTGTCTACCAATGGTGCGCAAAGAGGTATGGTGTCCTCCCTGCCGTAGCCCTGCCTTCTGCCGTTCTCTCCGAGATAGCCGAATATTGTGTCGTCATACTCTCCGAGGTTGTTGCGTACAAAGCTGGTGTCGCTGCTTATCGCCCTGCTCTCATCTCCTTGCGTGAATAGCCAGTAGCGATAGAAGCCGTGTCGGTCAACCCAACGCAAATAGATGCCCTTCTCCGTGTTGTCGGTCTTGATGGCTGCCAGTTCCGTATACTTGTCGCTGGTCTTTAGGTAGAACGTGAAATCAAAGGTCGTATCGAAAGTCGCCTGCTGTATCTTTCCGTCATAGTCCTTGATTGAGTAGGATTTCGCTCCTGCCTTTAGAACCTTGCTGGTAATCTCGAAAATACCATGCTCTGCGATGTCTAAGTACTTATTCGTAACCCTTCCGTCCGCATACACAAGAAGACTGGTTTCCTCGCTGATGTATAGACCGAAGGAGAATGGAAAGTTCGTGAACCATGTCAGCTTCTTGTTTGCGTTCCACGTCTCTCCTGCCCTCATCGCTCCCCAAACGTAGAAGGTCGTGTAGCTGAATGTCGCAAGGTCGCTCCCCTCGCTGTTCTT
>NFZD01003826.1_pt1 | contig 39011 bp, 58 predicted proteins | sample 1095381 | NCBI WGS metagenome assembly NFZD01 (sample SAMN03609891, study PRJNA323583) | gut metagenome | isolation source: feces | host: Rattus norvegicus | place: Denmark: Riget | collected 2013 | reverse complement strand
GGTGTGGAATCATTGGATTTTATTACATATACTCCTGTTCCAGATCCTTGCGTGTATGTTTGTCCTTTGTATGTTAGTGCATCTATCTTATCTTCTAGTTCCCCTATTCTTGAATATGCTGCACTTTCTCCGATTGTATAAATCGGATTATTCCAGGGTATTTCAAGATTTAATTCCCATCCGATAATACGGCTTTGTCTACCTTCCGGGAAATATGCTTTGCTTACTAGATTCACTCTTTGGCCGAAAGAAAAACTTCTTCTTATCTTATCCTCATATACCCAGTCTGATCTCAATGTTACCGGGAAAATACCATCATTATTTTTGGTTATTTCTACGTATTTTTCTGCTCTTTCTTTTAACTCCTGCTCCGCCTCTGGAATATAAAGATCAGAAACCATCTGGATATTAAATCCCTGCAAGATATATTCATCGTTATTGCCTGGTGCCAGGACATCATCCGGTAATTTCCTTCCATATTCTTCATTTGGGATAATTTCCCATAATTGCTCCGGAACAGCCTTATCATCCGGATTGAATTTTACCCCAAATTTCATTCCATTAAGTTTTCCGGATTGAAATACTATTTCCAGTTCTTTTCCTGATATAAGATATTCATTTTTGAAAATTAATCCTGTATCCTTATATCGATAATATATGATTTGTTCTTTTGTTCCATCTGGATTTTCGATTTCTTTTTCTCCTTTTTCAACCCCGGACATAGTTCCGATTCTTCGCGGATATATATCATCGAAAACAATAATATCCTCCACTGCTTCTTCTGTGGTCATTCCTGGGTATGCGTCAATATATGGAGTGTCAACAGGAAGCATAAGCCTTTTTTGTACCACTCCATTTACTACCATGCTTTCCTCTGTCGGTCTATAATTTTCCGGGATATTCCTGGTCGATCCGAACGCATATATACGCGTTGCATATTTTCCCTGGCTTTCCGTATAACTTATGGTTTGGGCTTCAATATCCTGTTCTATTTTGAGCGCATCCCCGAACTCATTACGGCCAAAATGGATTTCATTATCCGTTACCCAACAATCGCAATTATAATACTCCTTACTGGCTAAAAGGAATAAAGCATCCAGAATATTCATATTCTCATAACTTACTGATACAGCCTTATTTTCTACGGTTGGATCAATCACGTAAATAAAATCCGTATTATTATATCTATATCCTAGTGCTTTAAGATTTCTTATTATTATATCCAGATGCACAGAAAGGCTTGCTGTCAATGAAAAACTAGCTTCCTTTCCGGTGCTTTCCGGCGTATATTTCAGGATCTTGTTTTTCCATTTCCAGTAATAAGCATCCATTCTTAAGGTATAATCAAAAGTTCCGGAATCCTCATTATATTGCGGTTGTTGTTTATCTACTATTTCATAGATTTTTGCCATTTTTCCCCCCATTGATTCGTCCAGGATCCCGGTAAGATCTGCATAATCTCCCATCCGGAAATCTATCTTTTCAATGGATGAAAATGGCAAAGAAATATAATCTGAATTCATAAGGAAAAAAACACCTTTTGCTCCTTCCTCAATCGGTATCAATGCTCTGTTTGATCCGTCTTTTGCTTTGATCTGTATTTCCATATCTTTTAAATTTCGCTTCTGTCTTTCGGGTTTGCTTCCATGCAACGCAGTGCAAAGTTAGCCAATTTATTATTGTATTGCGTAAATTGTTGGCATGATATATAATGCAATTTATACACCACGCCGGGCTGTATTGATAACTTGATATTTATTTCTCCGGTCCTCTGAATTTCTTCGCAAAACAAACCATATCTAGAGAAAAATTCATCCTCATTCCTGGCGGTCAATGAGAATGAAATCGTTATCGTTCTGGAATTTACCTTCGCCAGTGATTGATCGGTTATTACTTTTACACCATTATTCAATCTTGATTTAGAGGTTAAATAATCCTTCATCGGTGGCGGTGTCATAAGCGCAGAAATTGAACTGCTATCGAACACAATACCCCACTCTGTATATGCGTCTTTTCCATTGATAGTTACATTCATAACAATACCTCCGCTGTTCCATCGTTATCAATCACACATTTTCCTCCCATATTTTCAAGCCGAATTACCGCATAATTCCCTGCCTTGATATGCACTTTTGCTCCATGCATCAAAATTACTTTATATGCCTTTTTCGTTCCGTGATACGTTAGTTCGGCCGATCCTGATATGATTGCTGCATCTTCATTTATCAGTTTCATGTCTTCTTCTATATGCACCCCATAAGGCCCTACATTTTGCTTTATTTGCCTAAACATATCCAATGTGGGATAATTATTATCCAGGCAAAATTCTCGCCCCTGTGGGCTAAAAAATAGCCATACAAGGCTTTTCCAATCCGTTGCTTTTCCGGCCAGAGAACATGCGCCCAGACCGATCGCTTTATTAATGATTTCTTTTACTTCCATAATTATAGTTTTTCTTTTATCGTATTCTTCATTTCATTCATATCTTTCTGCATCTTCTTGATCGGTTCTACGATGGCACCCGTATTTTCCCGGATCTCGATTAATTCTCCGTAGCAACTCTGAATAATATCCCTTGATTCCGCTGTATTATTCCGGATGGATTCTATATCGACATTTCCAATATCAATTTTATTTTCAATCCTGATACCGGTTTCATTCAACGCCGTGAATCTTCCGCTCAATTCTCCAGCATCTTCATGCGTCATTTCAGATCCAAACCCACGGCTTGTAGCTGTATTCTCTTGCGATGATGGCTTCTTAAATAGATCTTCTGCCCAACCGAATTTATTATCTATCTGCTGTTGTAATTGATCGGCCATGTTATAGATATAATCCTGTTCCCAACCGGTCAGAACTTTATCCGCGTAAAACTCCTGCAATTTCTTTCTGATTTCCTCCATTTTCCCGGATGATGAAATCATCTGCTTAATTGACTCCGTGACCATCTGCTGCATAATCCTGCGCACGGATTCTTTTGCAGATTCAGAAGCATCTACGCCTTGCGTCCAGGCATCCGTCATAGCGCTGGCAAAATTTTCGATCGCTGCCTGAACATCTTCTCCGAATATGACATCAATAGCTTTTTCTTTGTTTTCCTCTAGCTGCTGATTGATGGAATCAAGCTGTTCTTCCCATTCCTTTATCCTGTCATTATCTGTTTTCTTCTTGTCCTTTTCTTCTTTTATCTGGCCCTCTATAAGCACTTTCTGCTGTTCCAGCAATTCATTTTGTTGCTCGATCAACTTGCTTGCATCTTTAGAATAAGCCTTTTCTACTGCTCTATCTAGCGCTTCATAATTTTTGGTTAATACATCAATCTGTGATTGTAATTTCTGTATTTCCTTTTCTCTCTTTTTATCGTGTATTTGGGCTATTGCAGAAGATAAAGACGAAACAATACCTATGGCTGCTCCGGCTGCTCCGGCTACTGCTCCGGCTGTTGCTCCGAACGACTCAAACAAGGCCCCAGCTTGGGCCCCCTGTAAGGCAGAATTCATGGTATTCATGGCTGTATTAAGCCCCTCCCCCATACCATTTAGGACATCTGAACCAAACGAATCCCCCATCTTACTAAATACATCGGACAGGAATCCGGCCACCTGCATAACTTCATTAAGATCGTTTGTAAGCTGCTTTAACTTCGCCGAAAGTTTATCCGTATCAGAAGAATTGAATATATCTTCAAGCTGATTTTGTATCCGCTCAAAAATGGGTTCTGCCCGATCTGCTTCTGTTCTTACATTTGCAATTTCATTTTTAATGCTCTCCAGTTTTTCCGGCGACTGGGATAATACCTTGAATTGTTCTTCCGTGATACCGAAAGCATTATTCTTGTCGTATTCTCCACCTTCAATAAATTCAAGCATCCGTTCTGCTTCATCGGCAATATTTCTCATATCCTGGACGCTCCTTTTAGACATATTGCCAAAAAGTTGTGTAATGATTGAGGTCTTTTTCTGCGCTTCATCATCCAGTTTCGCCAGGGCTTCCGTCATTTCAGCCTCCAATGACATTTTAGACCATTTTGTCGTTGCTGCTGCTATCTTTTCCTGATATTGCTCTGCGATGGATTTTCGCTTCTCCCAGTAGTTTCCATATTCAGCAAGATATTTTTGCATATCTGCCCTTTCCTGATCGGCCTGTTTTTTTCCTACTTCTTCGGTTTCTATATTCTTCGCCGTATATATTCCTGATATGGCGGTATCAAAGAGTCCGGCTTGTTCAACAGTCAATTTTCCGCCCTGCTCTTTGGCGATTGATTCTCTTAATTTTTTAACGATTTCCAATTCTCGCGAATAACGCAAAATTATCTGTGCAATTTGCTTTTCTGTTCCATCCTTCATTAATTCGATCTGACGATCTTCATTATCCTTCGATAGATCGAGTAATTCATCCAGATAATTTTTCAGATTATCGATCTTTGTTTGACCTGTTCCTTTGCCTTGCGTTTGAGTATTTGTGTCAGATATTATTAAATCCTGAATATTAATACTATCTGCAAGTTCTCTATTTGCTTTATTCAGCGCGTAAATTTTTCTCCGTGCTTCACCTGCTTTTTGGCCATATTTATCCACTTCTTCTTGCGCATCCTGCACCGCCTTTAGTGCTAATCTCTGCAATTCCACTCCGGACTCTCCACCTACCACTACGTCTGGAACTTTAGCTTTTGCCTTTTCTAATTTTTCCAAGGCTATATCCTGTTGTCTATATGCTTCTGTGATTTCTTGTTCCAATTTAAGTAATTCCTTAGAATTCGTGATCATTAATTCCTGAGCTGCTCTTGCTTTAGCAGATTCAATAATAGAAGTAGTCAATCTTGTATACGCGTCAGCCGCTTTTCCTGCTAGGATTTCTTCATCCTTCATATTGCCAAAATAATCTGGATATATTTTCTGTAATTCATCTACAGCCATTTTCCTTTCATGTACTGATCGTCTTACATCTTGAGTTGCATTATACAAAAGATTTAGTTTTACGATTTCTTCCTGGGCATTCTGTTTCCCTTTTAACATGGATGCGCTTAGATTATCCATCGCTTCCTTTGTATAGTCTAGGCTCTTTGCCTTGTTCATCAAGCCATCAAAAAAATTTGCTATATCATCACCAAATATAATTAGCAATGTAGGGATCAATGATAATGCAGTCTGAACTGAAAATAATGATTTCAAAAGCTGTTTCCATACAGGTATACCTTTTTGACCTGATTCAGTAAGCATTTCAAACTCCTTTCTTGCATTGATGATGGCTTCCGTAAACATCGGTATATTATTACTAATAGCCGTAAAAAATAATTGTGGCGACATCGCCAACGTAGGCATTTCTCTTATTATCTGCTGAATCGAAAAGCCTAATGTATCAAATTTTTGTGATGCTTTTACTGCGCTATTTCCTAGCGTTTTTTCTATTGAATTACCTGCTGCTGTTGTTTCTTGTTCAATTATTTTTATATTTTGATTTACTTCATCAAAAGCTATTTCAATAGTTTTACCTGATTTTTGAGCTTCTTCCGCAATATCATCAAATGCCTTTTTGGCCCGTTGCGCATCTGCTTCTAATTTCTCTGTATTAAGACCTATTCCAAAATATTCATCTGCCATAATCTTTATTTTTATCTCACAAATATAGTAAAAAAACAAAAGGGAAGTAAAAACCTCCCTTAATCAAAATTCCCCGGAATATTAGCATCCAGGCTTTCGTCCCATTTATCCGGATCTTTCCGGGAATCTTTTTTCTCGCTGTCATAACTCGGCGTTGACTCTACGAAAAGAAGTAAATTTTCAAAACTCCATTTATACAGGCAATCTTCTATTGATATTCCGGTTATCTGCGATATATTATAAATCAATCCCCACGGGCTGTCACTTAATTTTCTTTTTTCTGTTGGCTTATGTTTGCCCCTTTCAGGGAAATGATAATACTTAAAAAAAAACCTATATTCTGATGGGATAACGCAAGACTGATTACATGACTTAATTCTTCACAACTCGCGTTATTCATTATTTCCTCCGCCAGATCATCGATATTACTTTTTTCTTCTTCTTCGTAAAAGTTAATCCAGGCGAATTTTCGTTTTAAGCGCTTATCTCTTGTTTTCCTTATATTCTGCCCACCGATGATAAGAACGGCCGTTATTCGGGCTAAAATCAAGCCTACGCCCTTTGCTTCATTCAGAATATAAGGAACAATATTATTCTTTTCTATATTTTCTTCTGCTGGTAATTCAGAAGCGTATTTTGAAACCTCTATCAGCGTTGCAAGGGTTGGCCGTGCGATCTGATATGATTTTCCCCCGAACTTCACTTCAATTGGTTTCTGTAGTAGGGTATCTGATACATTTCTTTCTAAACTCATAAGATCTTTAATTTAAAAAGGTGGGCCGGAATCCCGGAACCCACCATAATGTTAAATTTCTCCTGTTGCCTGGGTAACCGTGACCTTCACTGATTGATCTCCGTCTGATATTGTCACGTTGGCTGTCCTTTGCTCTCCGGAATTCGCTTGTGCGCCTATCTTTACCGTTTTTCCTTCTACCTTTGTTTTACACCAGGTTTGATCAGCGCTTGCGGTTATTCTGTCCATGCTAGTGATTACAGTCACAGACTTTGGTAATGTCGATGAAGTATCTGTTTTATCCAGTTGTACGGAATTTGGGTTAGCCACCATCACTATTTTTTTTTTTTTAAATCTCTCATACCAAACTTTGGTAGTTGGAGAATAAAGAATATCCGCGGTTAGATCTACATAGTGACCTTCTTCCTCTGAATATCCTGGCGTTACCATAAGGCGGCATTTGGGAGCATTGATTCCCGTTGCTCCGATATTCTTAGGAGATACCTTAATCGAGTAATCATCCGATACAATATGCGTTTTAATCGTGGTGGTTTCACTGGAATCTGTGTCAGGACTTCCGGCTTCTCCCAATCCAAGAGTAGTGAAAAATTTGGCTGATGGCTCGATGATTCTCGTTTTCAACTGGAATGTACCATCAAGATACTCCGCTGCAACCGTTCTTCCGCCCGATGCTTTCGCGATAAGCTGATCTCCCTCTGCTGCTTCCAGGGTTGTAGATCTATCCTTAATGGTTCCTAATGCTTCAAGAGTTTTTTGCATTGCATCACTTTCGCCTGTCTTTCCGGCCGTAATCGTACATTCCGACCAAGACATAATAATTTTTTCTGCTGCCATAATTTATTTTTTAAAATGTTATACGTTTAAACCTAAAACTTAAATTCACGAAGTACTGATTAATTTCTACTTCTTCATAACTATCTGATGCCTTCCCTGGCTTGAAATCATATTCATTTACTGATTTTGCATTCATGATTTTGCAAATTTCATCATGCTTTTTTGACATCTCCGTCAATCTCTCTTTATCTGGCTGATCTCCTATGTTCGGCACGTATATATTGATTTGCACGTTCCCTTCCTGGATTTGATCTGCAGATGCGTCAGAAATGGAAATTACTGCATCTTCTGTTACTGCATCTATTGGTCGGCATCCGGACTTATAGACCTGACCATCGATGATTTCTGATAATTCATCTTTGATCTTGTCGTATATATCCTGCTCTATTTCAAGTATTGATTTTATCATTTTGTCAATCCTAGTTGCTTTAACATTTGCTTTACTAAATTTTTCCCTTTGATTTCTGCGCTATTCAGCACGTTATATCCTTTCGCTTCTACGTATGCAGCATATTCCATTCCGGCCACGACCACAAGAACCAGCCCCGTATTATAAGTAGATGATAATCTTTTGATCAGATTTTCGCCTTTCCCCTGGGCTTCCACTGCCGTAGATCTTACCTTACCAAAGGTGCTTTGATTAATAATCTTTCCGTCCTCCAGGATGGCGTACCCGATGGAACTTCTTAGATTTCCGGTTTGATTTGTGTATCTTCCGCTTTCTCGCGCTTCCCTGATACATTCCAGTCCTACATACTTAAGCACATTTATCGCGCCTTCTCTGGCGTTTTCCTGCTGTTTTATTACGTATTTATAAAAGGATTGTTTTACCTTTTTCCCTCCAGTAATCGACATAGCTATACGGTTATCTGAATGCAACCAACATAATCAAGATAAGAAATTCCTTTCTGTCTTACTTCGTAATCTCCCAGTACGTTATCTTGACTGTCAAACAAACGAAAACGGCAAGGTTCAAATTTCTGCATATCTATCATAATTATATATGATGCAGAAGTGAATTTCCCATCTTCGTATATTCCTTTCTTCTGGTATGAATTTCTTTTCCAGTTACAGGGTATTGCATCACCTAGCGTTTCTGTTGGCTTAATTGGATTTCCTTTTTGGTCTAATCCTCCGCCCTCTATGCGATAAATTTGAATCTTGCCGTTTTCGATTATCATAATATCAAGAATTAAAAATCCTCACCCATATATCCGTAACCTTGCCCGGATGCCGGATCTTCAATTCCTTGCTCTTTCTTGATTGAAGAAGAAATAGAAAGGAATATTTCTCTTTGGTCCTGGCTGAATGAAAAAGAGATACCATTTTGAGTAATATTCGGCGCAGATGCCAAATATTCGTATATATCTGCTTTACATAATTTATAGCCCGGGCTTTTGAGTATTTCCGGCGTTGCATCCGCTTCGGTATCTATCTCATACTTGATACCAGCCTCCGCAATTACGTTGGCCGGTATCGGGTATGAATTTATTGATCTTAAGAGTTCAGATACTTTTTTCATATTATTTGTTTCCGTTATTCCATGAGGTGTTCATCGTGTTGATAAAACACAAAGAAGCGCGATTCGAAAGCGCCGGTTGAACGTATGCTTCTGCCAGGGTGGTCTCCTCCATTGGATTCACATCAGAATAACGAGTAATCTTATAATAAGGACCCTGCACCTGTATTGCTTCCGTTGCTTCTACCATTGGAACCGTTTTAAAATAGGTATATCCCAGTCGCGGTTCTGGGGATAATACGACTATATTCGGACTCCACGGCTGAATGGTTTCCTGGGTTCCGTCTTTTGATTCGATAGTCACATAACTATCAATCACAATGATCTGTGGACGCTGCATCTTACGCTGATAAGCATTAATACTCTCCAGAGATACATTATCCGAAGTAGCAAGATCTGTAATATTCAGCGCAGCACTTGCAACCTTTTTGAGTGTTGCTTTCTGTGATACAAGCAGATCAAATGCTTCTTGTGCCATAAATGCGTACATAGGCTTCTTAAGACCCTTCTTGATAATTTTCTTCTGTGCACTCGTAATATCCGCAAGACCGTCAGATGTATCTGGAGTATCCCATTTTACGTTTGCACCACCAAAATTATCCGTAGGAATATTGAAGTTGATCTCATCCTGGGTTGCCATATCTCCATCTACCGCAGTTGTCAGGATCTGTTTACCGGACGAACCAATACGCAGAGCATCCACCTCAACGCGATAATCCATTGCAGTAGCACAAAATTTTGGATCATCATATACCATATCTACCAAATACTGAGCAGTTGCGACATCATCTACGTTGGCATTACTGATCGTCTGAAGATCACGATACTCATTGATTTCCAGCTCATTTTTAGATCTTGATACGGCAATTTTACCTAGTTTGCCGCTCCATGATCCGATGGTTTTTCTGGTTTTCTTTGGTGCCCGGGTATTGAATGCTACTCGATCTGCTGATACCGGAATTCCTTCATCGCCCTGGATGCCCTTAAGATCAAACTTAGGCGTGAATTTCAGCGGAAAAAGCGCAGACCACGCAAGGCCCTTACCTGGAGTATATGAGTTAACTTCCACCTGCAGATCATCACGCGTAACGTCCATTAATGGTTTTAACATTTGTCCCATATTATATTTGATTTTTTAGTTTTACACTGTGTGAATTCCTGGGAGCAGTTTCTCAATATCTGCACCAAAATTGCACGTTTCTTTTCTCACATTTGCGCCGTTGATAAGGCGTACCGGTGTATCTCCATTGCCAGGAAACGCAACAATGCCATTCATTGCGGTTGGATGACCATCCGATACAATATACATCGGTTCTACGATAGGAACTGCATCTGAATCAGCTGCCGCTTTAGCCTGATACATGTGTTCTCCTACACTGATAGTAACGGCAGTCATGGCTGCATTAATTGTGATTACATCTTTAGACGGATCACTGGTAGTAATTGAACTGATTGTTTTGGACATATCTCCAAAAGCAATAAATTCACCTTTCTGGAATCCGTGACCCTTCGCAACCTCAATTGTTGTTTCTGTTCCGTTGTTATACTTAGTAATTACCTTTGCGGATTTAATTACCTGATATTTACCTGTTCCATTAAGGCCAACGGCAGTTGTTTCCGGGACCTCGAATCCTGCATCTGCAAGTAATCCACCGCCGGGCTTTTCTGCCCATACTTGCTCAATTCTGATCGGTGCAGCTTTCTGCGGATCATTGTACTGAAATTGATTTTTCATCTTTTTTCGTTCACTTGTTTTCATTCGCGGTTGGCATTCCTTGTAATACAGAAATGCTTGATTCCGCCTTGTTTCTCTCTACTCTTTGTTTCATGGCTGCTGACGGCTGATAATCCTTTCCGCCGCCACTATTGCCGCCTTTTGGTCGGGTAACTACTGCGCCTTTGGTTTCCTCCGCTTCGCTTACTTCTTCAACTTCTTCGGTCAATTCTTCCAGATAATTTTCGAAATCTTCATCATCCTTAAAATTGAAACGAGCAAATTTCGTTTCAGCGCGTTCACGGAATTTTTCTGGCGCGTTCTTGATTACATCCAGGAATTTAGCTTTGCGGGCATCGGCTGTTTTTCCTTTTTCGATACCATCCAAACGCTCGTTCAGTCTGGTCTGGCCATCGATCAATGCTTTAGCCCAAGTTGGCATAGCATCCTTATCGTCTTTATTACCTTTGTCTTTCCCGGCTTCATCCTGATCATCATCTTTTTTCCCCTTCTTGCCCTTTTCGTCCGGATCTTCTTCTTCTGGATCTTCCGTTTTATCGTCTCCATCGATCTTTTTTCCGTCCTTTAGGCCGTGTTTCTTTTCGTAGCTTGAAATTGATTCTGTTACCCTGCTGTCAGAATAACTGTCAATTACCTGCTGAATTGTGTAGTCCTCAACAAACTGCGTTGCTTCGTCCTCGCTCTTTACCGTCTTAGCCGCATTTCTCGCGATCCGGTTTAATACCTTCTCGTCTACACCCTCGAATTTTTTACGGAGTGCATCCAAAATAAATTTTCTCAGATTCATATTTTAATCAATTAAATGAATGGTTATACAAAAGTAGTTTATTAGAATTAAATTGCCAAATATTTAGAATAATAACTTGTATATCTGAATTATTTGTATATTTGCCATATAATCATAATTCATCGCGATGGAAAAGGAAAAATTCAATTTCTACAAACGTGAGGAGTCAGATTCTATTTACTGGGTTGACAATCCAGAGGTAAAAGGAGAATTTCTTTTTTCATTTGATAAAAAAAGAGTTTTCAATCTTTTCGCTGATTATCCTCATAATTTGACCGAAGATCAGAAAGAGATCTTTGACAAGGAAAACCCATACTGGGCAGATTATTTTATGGATCGTGCGGTTACTTAATTGTACCGCGTGATCCTTTTCTTTGTTTATCTTCCGGAGTATTGATATAACCCAGCATTTCCCGGAATTTTCCATCTTTGCGCAATAAATCAATATCAATCAGGCAATCATCTGTTTCGAATTTATGACCAAAAGTAGAATGAGATCTTTTTGCTGCGAACCTCAACTTCAGTATATTATTATCTAGCTTTTTGAATCCATTACTAGTAGATGATTGTAATTCCAGGAATTCAAAACCTTCTGCTCCTTTTCGGATGATCGCGGCGTGAGATCCACACGTAAAATAATATTCCTTCCCTTCTACTACATGGCTCAAAAGTTCTTTTGCTTTTGCAAAATCACTTATGTTTTTTGCGGTTACTCCTCCTACACTGCCTGTAATTAATCTTATTATCATCATACTGCTAAACATTTTCCGGCTGCTTCCATCACGGAAATCAAGTACATCGAATCCACATTTATTTCCGAGATACGCAAATGCCAACGATGAACATGATCCCCTGGTTAGATCTCCACCTCCCAGCCTTTCGATTATTTCATCTTCTTTGAGTTCTTTATCTAGTAATCTTACCGGATTATATTTAACCTGCCCTTTCGAAAGTGCAGATAATACATCATCAAGATTTGAACTCTGTATTGCCTGTTTCACTTCCTGCTTCTTTTCCTGTTTTTTGCCCATCGATGCAATAATATTTTCGTTATCTGCAATGAAATAGGGTTTGTTTTTTATCCTCGCTACCCTTCCGGCATTTTGGGTGTACCATACCTTGAATGCCTTTGGCATCTGCTCCACCTGGCCGGAAAAACGGAAATCGCTCACATCTTCCCCTGCTATTATCTTCTTCGTATACTCGATTACTTCATCTTGTTTTGGTGTAATCGGAACAGCCCAACATCTGCACTGCGGATGCCAACCGGTAAACTTAAACTCCTTCGGATAATCTCCTTTCAGTTCATCGCAAATATCGAAGAAAGGCTTACCATTCAAAGTATGATTATTCGATAGATTTATCTTGATTCCAATAACCATTTTCTCCATGTTCCAGTTATCATGATCTGCGGTTCGATATGCCATATTTACCTCGGTCCTGGCTACTCGCATGGCATTCTTGTACGATGATCGATAAACACCATGTCCTGGATGATATGCCGCCGCCGCCTTCGATAGCTTAAGATTCCCATGCTTATCTCTTACCCTGCGGAACAATTTATCCGGATTGATAAGATAGGATCTAATATCCCGGCTGATCTGTTGTGCGCTATTTCCCTGGCTTATCCCTGTATCAATGGCCATTTCTAGTTCTCGCTTGAATTGATCCGTCAGCTTCCAGATACGATCAGAAAGATTCATGCCATTTTGCACTCTTTGAGCAAAAGCTTGTTGTGCCTTGGCCCTTCGTTCCTGAATCGCTGCGTTATTCATGGATAAAATCGTTTTTATTTGCTTTTCTGTTGCTTCCCCGTTAGAAAGTATCTCCGATAGAAAATAATCGTTCTTTTCATCCGAAAATAGCCATTCATCATTTATCCCATTAAGAACTAGAGTATGGATCTGGCTGTGCATATCATCAAAAAGATCATCTATCTTTTTTTTCAGTCTGGGGAACTTCGAAAAATCAAATATCTCTCCGGCATCCGGATCAAAGTTTACCGACAAGCCGTATTTTACGGCCTGCCGGATTATTGAAGCATAGATGCTATCTAGCCTTTTGGTTAGGGATTCGATATATGCAGCATGCTTTTCATCATATTTTCCTAGGTCGATATTCATTTGCTATAATTGTTCTAGTTTGTCTGTCAAATAATCAGCTAACCTTTTCGTCCTCTTTTCTTCCCTTCCGGTAAGAGTCCAGTACACCGTCTGAATTACCGTAAATGACAATAAATACAGGATCGTTATCACTAATAATATCAGACGCGAGCAAATATTTCTTATTTTTTTCATACCATTGGAGTTTCAAATGATTCTACCGTTTCATCTGCAATACGCTGTAATTCTTCATCTACATCATCTGCATATCCAAGGCGTTCTACCGCAGTTCTTTGCGAAAGTACCGGCTTTCCGCCTGTTGCGTCTGAATACATATTGATCTTTTCACTTTCATCCTGGATTTGATAAGCAGTGATAAGGATCTGGACGGATAATGTATCAAAAGCCTTTGCAAGTTTCGGGTACATCTTCTTGGCGAATGCCCGGACAACATTCAATTCACGATAGAAAGTATCATACCAAATTCCGCTTTCGTCAGACACCTTAAGCTGGCCATCAATGAATATCATTTTACGGCTTTCGGCCGACATCGGCATCGTTTTCATCGCTTCGCTGGACATTTCCGGTAATTGAAGCTGACTAAAGAAATTCTGTTTGAGTGTTTCAATGTGGAATTTCAAACTTTCGATAGCCTGATCCCATGTTTTATAGCCTGCCTGTGCATTTTCAGGATATTTAATCACATCACGCGAAGTTTCATCGCCATCTTTTTCCTTGCCGAAATTGATTTCTTTATCAGAAAATACTACCCACTTCGGTTTCAAGTTTTTCCGCAGATAATTGCCTTCCCTGGATAACTGCCATTCCATTTCATACACATTATCTGATTCATCTTCCCAGATAGGTTCTGGCCTGTATTGGTATACTCCGGCAATTTTTCCCAACTTTATTTCTTCGTTGAATTCTTCTTCCCATTCCTGATCTGTTATGCTCCAGCGGATATGCCGTGAATCTGTATATGTTTCGAAGAAATACGTTGTAGTATCTCCTTTCTTGCGTGAGTACTCGATTGAAAGCGCTATCAGATCATCGAAATCATCGAATAACGGGTATAACTTTGTTCCCATCATCGGCGAATAGGATTTACAACGCAATTTTAATTTTGTCGGGTGTCCGGCATATTCCGTTTCCTGCTCCTGGCTATACCAGATCGTAACGAATTCGCACGATGCGTATAAATACTTGCTTCTCTCGATATTTACGCTGTTGATCTTGTTTTTATGAAAAATCGATTCCAGGATCTGCGCAGCTTGTTTCTCCTGCTCGTTCTTTGGCTTGTATATTCTCTTAACCGGGATTCCGAAGCATAATTCTCCGATTCGCTTCACGGCAAGTTTCTGCAATCCTAATGCAATACGGCATTGCTTGATAACTGTGCCATCCTTTTTAAGTACATCTCTATACGATTTCTCAGTATAAACCGGATGCTGCTTCTTATCGTATTCCTTCTCCAGTTCTTCCCACGAACGGATCTGAGTGGTTTTATACTTCAATTCATTGATCTTGTCCGATTCCTTCTCCAGTGATAAAATTTCTTCGATTGTCATAGCTTTAGTTTTTATTCTAGTTCTTCTTCCATTCTATCAAGTTCTTCTTCGCTTACGCTAAATCCGGTTAATTCCTTTTCGATGATACCGGTTAAGCAGTCTTCCGCATCATCATGCTCATTTGCGCTAAATTTTCGCAAGAAATTTGTTACGGACTTATAAAAGTCTGGATATTGTGATTCCCATCCGTATGGCATGATGATATGATATGTTACCAGACCGGCGTTAGTGATGATTCTTGATTCCTTATTATCCTTCTGCGTGAATGATTCAATACTGGCCCCTGTTTTCGGCTCTATGATCTTCGCGAATGCTCTACCTCCGTTATTACTTTCGATCCAGGCTTTTTCTGTTGCATTCCTGTTAAGCATCATCGGCACGCTCTGGGTAGTGACTTCGATAGGCTTATCCGTGTATATTATATCTGTCACACAGAAGAAATAAACGAAATTACCTTTTTCATCGCGCACCTGATCCGACCGCACTTTATTGTAGCATATAGAGCAAAGATTATCCGATCCCTTATCCGCACAATCAGTATAATTCCCCCTTGAAACCAATCTTCCATAATCCTTCCAGTCAATATACGTTTTGAATGCTCCGTATAATTTACCGACTGCTGATCCTGGGTTGCCCTGATATAAGCAATTGAATTGAACTTCATCTATATTTTTCTTTGCAAGAAGTGATTCCAGGCTATGCCGTCTAGGCCATAGAACCTCACCTTTCTCTCTAGGATCGAACTCAGTCTTTTCCCCGGTCTTGATCGCTTCAAAATTAACCCGTAACCAGGCACCAGGCGGAATATTATCTATATCTTCTTCGCTTGATATATCAATGATCTTTTCTTTTTCTTCTAGGCGACCTATCAGATCATCGCTATGCCAGCGAGTAAATACAATTAATTCCTGGCTATTATTATGCAAACGGGTCTTTACCACAGTACTATACCACTTCCATGCAGATTCTCGGATAACAGGGCTATTTGCTTCTGCATAATCCTTATAGATGTCATCCATTATTGCCACATCTACTGGCTTTCCTGTCAATGGACCGCCACGTCCTACCGCTCTTAAGCCTCCAGTATGGCCAACACATTCAATTACATCGCTATTTCTCTGATACACGTTTGAAAATGACACCTTGTTGGATCTAGCAAGATACGTATCCGGAAATAATTCATTATACTCTTTGGTGTCTATGATCTTTTGTACATCACGGTTGAAATCCCTGGCCAAACTTGCTGCATAACTAGCAATCGCTATTTTTTTTTCTGGGTTCTGTCCCAATAAGAACGCCGGCAACTTCCGTGATGATCCTTCACTTTTACCATGTTGAGGCGGGATTGTAACCATAAGTTTTTTGATCTTACCCTGGGCAAACATATTCAGTATTCTGTAATACTTCATGTGAAACGGCTGAATATCCATATTCGGCTGCATATACCTGGCAAACGACAAAAGATCAATCCTGGCGGCTCTTTTCACTATCTCATTCGGATGCGTTTTGACAAATTGTAAGGCAGAAGCCATATTCTGGTATACATGATTTTCAGTCATATCAATTTCCTTTTTCTCCATGATTCTAATATGATTTCTGATTCTTTGGTTATTCTATCTCCTTTCAAGATATTTTCTTTATTGGTTATCACTCTTAGATTTTCAATATTTCCGATTAATTCAGGTGGAATTTTATTCTTATATCCGTATGATATTGGAACTATATGATCTATATCATATTTTCTAAATCCCCTCCTTTCTATTTCATGCAAGTATTTTGAATTTTTCTCCGTGTGATTCCAAACTACAGAGTAGTAAGATTTTTTATCCTTGTTCCTTTTTCTCCTTTTATTATCATCCATTAGTAAATTAGGAAACTTCTTTATTATTATCTCCTGATTCTTTTTATTTAGGGATTTATAGGCCAAAGTAATATCATCGTAGAAATTACATTGTAGTCTAAATATCTTTATTGCTTTTATATATTCATCTTCTATCATATCAGTTTGATTCTCTCTTTTGGTATTCAGCATCCTGCATCTTATACGCCATCTGAATGATCATTTCGTCCGGGATAACTGATATATCATACTGCTCTATCGGTGCTTCTTCCTTTGGTGGCTGGGATTCCACACTAAATTTGATCGGTGCATTATATCCCAGGAGTTTAGCCCGGCGATCCTGAACCTTCAACAGAAGATCTAAATATCTGGGATCTCCGCTCGTATCTTCTAGCTGTCTATTATCGACCATTCCACCTTTCAGGGTTCCGTTTTTTATTTCCCCTCCTATGATTTTCGTCTTTCGCTTTCCTGCCTTGCTTCTCTCCCATGCTTGCCATAACTCAATCTCCATCTTATCCAGTTTCTTTAGTTCTAGCTGGATGTAGTTTTCGATATTCTCAAAACGCTCCTTCTTCCACTCGATCAAGACCGCATTAATATCCTCATATATAGTCTTATACGTTAGCGTATACTCCATGCCCATTTCCCGGTTGTGTTCATTGAGTTCTTCCGCAATTTGTCGATACGTATATCCCTTCACGAATAACTCCGTACAGAAACGCTTATCTGCATCCCTTTGTTCCGCCGTTCTTTTTCCGGATGTTCTTTTCTTCCTTGGATTTTTAGCCGGATTCCATCCTGTCATGTTACGTTCTTTTTAATTAGTTACTGAATTTCTTTTCTCCGTTTTTCCCTCATATTATTCTGTATGAGCTATTTAAACGGAATTTCGCCTATAATCGCTTATTTGTTCTTTTCCGATAGAATATTAAGTATTACAGGCGAAACTCTCTTAAATCAAAAAATATAAAGCCTAGAGTTGTTTTTCAGCCATTGAAATGAATTGCCTTTTCAACTCCGGATCTGTTTTGAATTTTCCAGTACAGTGAATAACGGTCATAGGGCCATTCTTTTTTACCCCTCGCATAGATTTGCAAAGATGCTTTCCTTTCATCATAATTGCGAATCCCTTCGCCGGATAATCTGGATCATTCAGCGCATTATCTAGCATTGATATAATATCCCTTGCTAATCTCTCTTGTAGCTGTAACCTGGCTGCGCAATAATCTACTACCCGGCCGATCTTTGAGATCCCCAGAATCCGCCCTTTTGCATCCGGAATATACGCTATGCAATAATTACCAAAAAATGGCATCATGTGGTGTTCGCACATAGAGTAATATTCTCCGGAATCCATGATCATTTCTTCCTCATGCTGCTCATTGCAGAATGTCGTGATCTTCGGTTCTTTGTTCTTATCGTACCCCCTGAATATTTCCGCGAACATACGCGCAATTCTATCCGGGGTACCTATCAATCCTTCACGGTCAGAATCTTCGCCGATATTATCCAGGATCAATTTTACTGCACATTCAATATTTTTTGCGTTTGTAGACTTAATCTCCATTTCGGGTTCTCCTTGATGAATTTAATGGTTTCTTCAATATTCTTTTTGTTTTTCTCTGGGTCCTTATAATCGCACGGCTGCAAATAATACTCATTTGCTTTCAGGTGCTTATATTGGCTCATATCCTGACCCTCATAGACCACCTTAAGTTCGTGGATCCTATACAGAACAACTTTTCGATATTTCGGCGAACATGTTACCCAGTTTACGTTTTTTGGAATAGGTAATGTTCCATTCGTTTCAACCGCTACATAATAACCGGCATTCCTCAATTCCTGAACGAAACCATAGGTTACTTGCATGCCAGGCTCTCCGCCAGTCAGAACAACAAAATTAGACGGATATTTCTCAATCTCTTTCAGGATTTCGCTTGTGCTCATTGCTATCCCTACTCTATGATCCGTGTCACAGAAAGAACATTTCAGATTACAACCGGATAGACGAATAAAGATCGCCGGCGTTCCGGTATAGAATCCTTCTCCCTGGATAGAGTAAAAAATCTCATTTACTTTCATCGTCATTTCTAGCCCTCCTTGATATAGGTTGCAATATTGTTTGAGCTTTCCTCTACTTCCACCTTCCAGCAGTTCGGAATCTGATCACAGATCCATTTTGCGATATTTTCTGCTGTCGGATTGAATGGAAGCAATTCATTGAGATTTCCGTGATCCAGAAATCCATGAATATCATCTTTAATATATTTGAAATCCACGACCATTCCATCGCTATTCAATTCCTTCGCCTTGCAGTGAACCGTCACGATCCAATTGTGTCCGTGAAGATTCTGGCATTTACTTTCGTATGACAGATTCAATTTATGCGAACCTGCGATCTCCATTTTTTTAGATACGTAATACATAGGTTTTCTTTTATTGTTCATATTCTGTTTGATCTTCTATTCCTGCATCCCTCAATGCTTCTTTTCGTTCGACACAAGTTCCGCATTTTCCGCAGTGAATATCTTTCCCCTTATAGCAGGACCAGGTTTTCGTATAATCGATCCCCAGGGCTTTACCATGTTTGGCAATATCCGTTTTCGTGATATTGGTATATGGAGCAAAAATAGTTACTCCGTTATAGGTTCCGTTTTGGGTTGCCTTATTCATCGCATCGATAAACTCTCCCCTGCAGTCCGGATATATTGCATGATCTCCGCCATGATTAGCAATCATAATATATTTCACGTTATTGCTTTCTGCCAAACCGCACGCAATAGATAACATAATTCCATTCCGGAACGGAACTACGGTTGATTTCATGTTTTCATCCTGGTAATGCCCTTCCGGGATTGCATCGGCCCCCTGGAGCAACGAAGATGAAAAATACTTCGCCATGAGATCCAGATTGATCGTAATGTGATCAATTCCTAGTAATTTGCTGTGATACTCGGCGAACTCCAGTTCTTTTTTATTGTGATTTGATCCGTAATCAAATGACACAGCCAGTTTTATTCTTTCCTTAAACTCGTGCAGCATGGTTACGGAATCCATGCCGCCAGATAATACAATCAATGAATCTTTCATACTATAAATTTTTTATTGCGTATTTTTGAAATTTCACCCATTCTTTAAAGTTATGCAGGTTCAGGTTTTTTCCATCTTTCACTCTCTTATTCGTTATTTTTTGTTGTGTAATTTCTCCATGTTTGAATAAATAATACGTTCCGAATCTGGTTCCACTCGCATAACTGGTTGAATCCACTGAATAAAAATGAATATTTTTCAGCCATTTAGTATTTGTGAATCCTAACCCGTGAACTTTCGTTCCTCTTTTTTCAGCTTCCCGGATGAACCATTTCAGGTAGTGATATTCATTTTTCTTGATCTCCCTGGACACAATTCCACCGATGGCAACGTATTGGTATTTTTCGCACATTCTTAGGAAGTATTCTTTTCCCCTGCTCTTATGCCATACTGGGATGCACTTCTTCCCGGTCAGGGTTTCTAGTTTGTCTCTTAATCTTTCCACCTCCTTAATACCAACGATGCAGTCAATATCAAGTTCAAAGAAATGCTTTATATCATGCTTGTTGATGAAATTTGCGTATTCCTCGATGTATAGATCCCAGTTTTCGACCTTTCCGGAATTCGTCATGTAAGTAAAAGCGCCGGAATCCAGAAGAAAATCACCGCATTTCTTAAGAAACTCCATCCGGCTACCCCTTATAGGATAGAAACTTTCCAGGACAAAAACATTATTATCTTCAATCTTATTGAGATAAGAACAACAACCGGCCAGAAATATTCTCATAATTCAATTTCCTTTCCGCAGTGTGGGCACGTGATAATCTTCTTTTTCCTTTCTGTCACTCCGCTCTTTTCCTCGAAAAATTGATCTATATTTTCATCATCCACATTATTCAACCCGATCGGATTGATACCCCAATCTTCCAGGACGGAAACATCAAACGATTCATTCAAGATCTTATAGTCAAACTCTCCCCCTAGAGAGTTTGCCGTGATACAAGCCTTATTCCTTTGCTGATCAGTCCATCGGACCTGCCTATAATTTAGTTTCTGCCCCTCAAAGATAACGTATCCCCAGGCAACCGTCCCCTGCTCCGTTGGTTCATCGTATTTTTCCGTGATTACGATCTCGCATTTATTTATATCGATAATCTTACTTCTTTGATTTCCGGCGATGATTTCATCTGTATTAAGATCGTGAACTATTCCTGATAAATCTCCTAGTTCCTTGATATTCTCTCGCAATTGATCTAATTGCTTATAGGTTATTTTTCGTGGGTTTTTGTGATATTGTTTCATACTAATTTGATTTTTAAAATTCCAACAGCGCAAGCCATAACTTACGCTGTCTTTTCCATTCCGATACCTGATCGATAGGATATTTAAATTTTATGCCCAATATGATACTTATTGCATACTCGGCATTGATAGTAATTATATTTATTCTCTAGATTTCTTTCCCTCATATACGTAATAGCTTCTTCTGGAGTTTCAAAGGCTCTTTTAGCCCTTCGTTTCCTTCCGTGTTGCTTATTCCAGTGACACCTAGGCAAAGCATTGCTTTTCGGTATCTTTATCCCGATTCTACTTCTGCTCATATTCCATAATGAAAATTTCTCATTTCCTGAACAAAAATAATAATATTTTTTTAAACGCGCAAAGCCGAAAGCTAAATACTTCCGGCTTCACGAATCACTTCATATCTCCTTTGTCTAGAATCAGATTGAAAATACCTAACTGCCCTTTTACTGGAACCTGATTTATTTTTTTTGTGTTTCGGAAAAACCATCCATAACCAGAACTCATTTTGCAAAAGTTTTTCACGGCATCCGGATGCAATTTAGTTTGTTTCCATTCCTCTGGTGTCAATTCTGATAATGGTTTGCAGTCGTATAATTCGACCTTTGAGATCGTGCATCCATATCCTTCTGCGTTATCCCCTGGCGCCCCATGCTTCGAAGAACATATTATCAGATCTCCGCGGTAATTGATTCTTCTAGATCTTACTTCTATTGTTTTCGTTCCGTCCGCAATATATCCGGCATAAGGTTGCTGTATAGAAAGCGCCTTGAATTGATCATGCTTAGCCGGGCTGTATTCCTCTTTCTTGTGCTGCATTTTTTAGAACGGTAAATCATCATTATCATCATTCGCAATCTGAGCCGATTCCGTCACTTCTGCCTGTTTTGATTTCATCGGGCTTAATGCACCGATAATAGGCAGACTATTTCTTTCTTCTTCGCTCATAGCTTTGTATTTATCAGACGGAATACTGCGCTTAAGCAGATGGGTCTGCCCGTATCTTTCTTCCTTCATTGCGATGGCAGAAATATCCAGATATATACCACCCTTTTCCGATACGAAAATATCATTATCTTCGATAGGGATAACCACACATTTCACTGTTTGTCCGGATCTTCCTGTAAGATTCACTGCTGCGACCTTGTTTAATTTTGCCAGGTCAATTTTTACGTTGTAATTCATAATCTATTATTTTTGGCTGTTGGATTTTCCAGATAATACTCTCTTTTTTTATCGCTCCATCCGGCGGCATCATTTAGCGCCTTCCGATCTTCCTCCCGGATAAATTCGTACCATCCTGTAGTACTATCCCAGATACCATCTTTTTTAACCAGTCGCATTAATTTTCCGACCAGGTATCTTGAAAATTTAGCGTATTGGCATATAGGATTGATCTTTATGATCCTTATTTCATCCGAATTTCGCTTCTCCGGGATTATTTTTCTTTTTCCATATATTTCCACGGAATTGAATTCTTCTTCGATAGAACGCCGTGAAATCGATCCATAATCGGTTTTTCTCTTATTTACTCTCATATTGTTTCTTTTAATCGATTTACTAAAGCATCCGCATACTTTTCCGCCCATTCTGCGGTTTTATCTGGGCCTTCGCTTTCTGCGTAGAAAGAATCATTTGAAATAAATCCCTGCATCGCAGCGATCGATGCCTGTATCTTAACTGCTTGCCAGTCTGGATAAAGATTAGTAAAATCAAGATCCAGATCTGTATATTGTTTCCCATCATCCCCGTCAAATATTTGCTTTGCACCAGTATCTCTTAACGGAGATATAGATGGATTCCATTTTACGTTTATAACCCTTCCGGTTTCAATTACCTTTGCTTTCATTGTTTCTTTTTTTTAGTTCATCCAAAATATCCTGCAACAGATAAATTATATTATAGAACATTAAGCCAATAGCAATGAATACTGTTATTTTATATTCTCCAAACTTATACGCCACATATCCAAAAATTAGATAAATAATATAAGTCATAATAGGTGTTTTCATATTCCCATCCTCCTAATATATTTTGTTGCTTCTACATTTGAAATAAAATCTACCATAAAATCTTCCTGGATTCTTTGCTCGATGAATCTCGGATCTTTTTGTAATCTTATCCAGGCTAAAATTTCCTGTAACATTTGATTATTTTCCCGGAGTTGCTGTAAGATCTCCTTTTGCGTTTTATCCGGTTCTTCTATCGGTTCAAAATCCCAATAATAATTTAGGCCCCTCTCGGCTTCGTGTTCCTCTCCTTTTCCGTCTATGTAAGAAACATAATCATTTTCCGCCCTTTGGGTATGCCCGCCCCAGCATATTATATCTACCATTTCTCCGGTGCGCCTGTTTCTATATTTCATATCTCAATATTTTTTGTTTCCGTGCTTATATGGCCTTAACTCGTTATATTCCATTTTTTCCTGAATATGCCAGGATATATCAATTTTTCGTTCTCTACAGAAAGCAAATATTTCATTCAAAATATCCAGTACGCATCCATAGAAAAAATTATCTGTTATATAGTATTTGATTATATTATACACAGATTCGGTAAAACTCATATCTGAATAATTATCATTGCAAAGCTGCACTATAGGAACTATATCAAGATCGCATTCTATCAATCCAGCAAGATCAAATAATCTGATACACGCATCCGCCAGTTCATCTTCTACCGTATCTTTGATCATTTCATCATACGCAATCATAAGACCTTTTTCTTTTGCTATATTCTTATCCAGACTATTACAAATAATACTATTAGAAATCCTTTTCTTATAGCATTCTATTTTTGCGTATCTTCCATTCCTATCTGCTTGAACTGCTTCCATCAGTTCGGATATAATCAGGCATAACCAATGATCAGTACTATATCCTTCATCATGCCATCCGTGGGCAACCGCATTCTTATATGCTTTATCCCTTAATATATTCAGACCCATCATTTTGATGATTTAAAAAGTTCTTTGATTTTATCTGCGTATGGTTTCGCTTCATCTTCTGTCTGGAAACAATTTCCAATTTCAATAAATAACTTATCTACAGTCATGCCACCATGAACCGTCGGTAAAACATTTCCTAGACTATCAATATAGTAGTAACGTTCACCCTTCTTTGGATACCAAATTATTTCTTTTAGAATTTTAGCTTCGGGATCCCATTCCTTATGGAGTTCTTTTTTTATCCTTTCCAGGAAATCTTTTTTTTCCTGTTCGGTTGCGTATCGGCAATCTTCAATACTGCTCCAATATGAAGATATTCCAGGTCCATGTGGGTTATCAAGAATAACCTCATGAGGATTTATATCAATGTAAGATAGACATATTCCTTTGAAAATTGAAGGTTTATAAATAAAAATTCCAGCCTTTCTAGATACCAGGAAATCCCCATCCTTAGGTCTTATATTTTCCATCTGTTCCACTCCAATGATTACATCACCATCTATTATTGTAGCTGAAACAATGCTTGCTATTTCCTTATCTTTAGGTAGCTTAATTCTATATTTTTTTCTCATAATAATCTCGTTTTTTACAGATTTTCATCTATTAATTTTTGAATTTCATTTTCAATCGTTCTGGTTTCTTTGATCATTCTTTTTTCCTCCAGGAATCGCATTACCTGAATCAATGATGCTATATAATTGAAATCAGATCTTTCACGCTCGATCCTTTGATTCTTTTTTATCTCTTTACACACCTCTGCGATGCAGTACGTTACGGCGCAAATTGCCGATATTAAGATCAGCATATAAATACTTGCTATTATCATAGTAATCATTTTTCCACCTCCTTTCCTTGATCCTCTGCCCATCTGGCGCCCTTTTTAAATCCTTCGATAAATGCTTTACCGCATAATTCGCAAATGCCTGGTTCTCTGAATCTATATCTACATTTGCCGCATGCTTGGCTTAAGCCGTTGGCTATTTTTGCCGCTTTTGTAACTCCTTTCATATTTAGTCCTCCTTTTTGGGTAATAAATCCGATACGTATGCCCATCTAGTGTAATATTTTTGGTTTGAATCCCAATATACAGGTGTTGCATCAATAAAATGAACCTGACCTTTTTTATGCTGTAATAAAATTGGCAACTTCAAAAAATTTGGCTTTTCATTCATATCATGCCAAACAGATTTTATGCGCCATTCAGCGCCAGCTATAAACGCTTTTTCCAGTTTTACAGCCATGCTGCGCGATGCCTGTTCTTGTTCGCAATATTCTACAGATGCTCTTTTCATTTCTTCTTGTATCATTCTCTTTCTATTTTTCTAGTTACATTACATTGATAGACATATCTTTTATTACCGTTCTTTTTTCTTACATTGTCGGCCTTTCGTAATTCCGGGCCATAATAACGGCAAATTGGAATAGATTGGCACAATGATATTTCTATCTCTTGTATTTCTATTCTTCCCATATGGTCTTGTATAATATTTCCGACCTTATAAGGGTTATTTGATAAGGCATATTCTTGCTTTAATCGATATATTTCTTTTTCGTATTTCCCCCTTAATTTGTTCGTATTTTTCTATATATTCTTCTCTTGTCATAATCATTCCTCCACTTTTACGAATACTATTTCTTCTCCATCTTCCCTTTCAATCGAAAAGCAACCACCCGTTACATAATCGGTTCTTCCGCACTATAAGGTTTATTAAAAAAACATTTTAGGCATAAATTTTCATCTTCTTTCTCCACTCTCAGTTTCACCAGTCCGAACTGAAATTCTTCTCCGATTTTAAATTCTTTCTTTGCCATAACTTAATATTTTATCTTTCAAACCACATACTTAATAGCTTGTAGAAAATTCTTTTTTTCTCAATAAATTTTAATCCTTTTCGTCTTAGACCTCTTTTAGTAGTTGCTACTATCATGCAATCATAACCAATCCCTACATATATGCAATCCTTATGATGCGCTATGTTATGGCTAAATGCGGCCCTTATCGATGAATCACAATATCGGTAGCTATCATTTTGCACTCCTTCATAGCCTTTACTCATTACGAAATGCCCGATTTCGTTTGCTTCCTCGACTGAATGCGCTTCTGTGAATATCATTTTCATATTTTACACATCCTTTCGTTTAATATTATAGTCATTTTCCAATTCTTTTATTTTCCTTTGGTTTCCCGGATAGATTCTCATTCTTTTGCGTTCTCCGTTTTCCCATTGGTTATGATGATCGAAACAAAGGATATTGATATTCCTGGGATCATGCGCCATTTCAGGATGCGCGCCACGGGTAAGAATATGACTACAATAAACTGCTGAATAGTTCCTTAGTGGTTTCATACATTCCTCGCAATAATGCGGTTTATGATCCCAGATCCACCGGAAAAATCGCTCATTTGCCTGTGGTATATTTCCGCGTCCGATAACGCATCGTCCAAACAATTCCTTTTGAATCTTTTCCCTTAACCTTATATCTAGCGCGAAATGTTTATTGGAAAGTAAGGGCATATAGCCCCTACTTACAACCAAATCATATTCGCATTTTTCCGTCAGGATGATTTTTTTACATTCCATCATCTTCCGAATTTTCTTCGTTTTTCCCTGGATCATCATCCGGATCATCGCCGTTGAATTCCTGAACCCCATAAGGTTCTCCGTTTTCATCGAAGAGTTCAAGCTGCGCTCGTTTATTCTTGAAAAGGAATTTATAAACCTCCGATTCAATATCGGAAATGGTTTCTTCAAGTTGTTGCTCAAATCCATATCTTTCATCGCTGAATTTCATCCGGTGGCTATTGATCGCCATCTTTTGGTTACTATCAGCCGTAAAAGTTCCGGTAAGAACTACCCCTGCATTTTCATCTTTCCCGGATAATGATATACCTTTAACCTGGATCTTATTCAGAACGTCCTGGAATGCTTTATTCGCGATTTCCTTCTGTGATTCCGTTGCCTCGAATTCTGGAGTTTCCATTATCGTTTTGAAAAACGAAAGATGATAAATCCTGGCCATAATAGGCTTCAATTTATCGAAAAGTTTTTGCAGATCCGGGTGTATTTCTTTGCTTGATGCAAGATGATAATTTTCACGATAGATTTCCTGTCCGCAGGTTTCCTCGACTTCAAAATGCACATCCAGACCTCCGCCGGAAATTGTTTTCACTTTGTTCAAAAAGAACGCTTTTTCAGTTGGTGTTCTCATAATTGAAATTTTTATTAGTTATTAAAAATTGCCTGGATCCTCGATATAAATAGAGAATTCCTCGGCACCTATCTGTTTTAATGTTTCGATATGCTCTACCAGTTCGGAATTATCCAGATCTTTGATTTCCCGTAATTCAGTAATATATTTCCCCGTTTCCGGATCAGCCACCTGAATATACATTATCGGTGACAATTCGCGCAAATAGCGCTCCGTCTGTTCTTCCGTTTTTCTTTCCCCTGATTCCGCTAAGGCGCGTCTAAAAGTAGGCACAACGTAGTTGTAATAGTATCCCTTAAGTGCTGCGGATGCCCCAGGCTCACATATCCGGAATGTAGCCACAATTTTAGCGTTTTTCCATTTTCGGGTAAATTCGTTCAGTTCCTGCATATACATTGCCAGCCTTCCGTCTGCATTGATCCGGCCAGCTACCGATATTTCATGCTGTTTCATTTCCTATTTCTTTATGTTCTACCTTTGGTAATTGTCTTATGTGTTCGATCATTCTTTGTTTGCTTTCTTCTGTATCATCGGTCCTATTGATAACCAGTTTCAAGATCTCATGCAAGTAATCGCTATCATTACAAGCATCATCCACTTCTTGTATCTGATAAATATTCCTGGCTGCTAATTTCGTTGCCTGGAATGCTGATTTTACCGCGTTTGTTGCTTGGTTGATTTTTTGTCTTTCTTCCCTGTTGAAACATTTCTGCATTTTTCTCAATTCATAATATGCTTCGTTTACGAATGTATTAACTATATCCATCGTCAAATATGCTGCATTCGTATAGAATAAAGCCTTTTTTATTGTTTCTTTATGTTCTTGATTCTTCATAATGATATTTTCTTTTTTGGATATCGTTTAATTTTTCCTTTGTTTCTGGTGTATCTGCATCCTCGATCATACCGTCTATCTGTGGCCATAATGTATACGGCAATCTCTCTGCCTGGTATATCAAATTTTTGTCTTTGTCCGTCATGTGAAAGATCCGGGCATTTCTGTCCGGCTGTTTATTTTTCGTTATACTCTTCAATTCTTAACTCGTTCTGCTCGCGCACTACTTGCTCTATAAAGCCCTGGTAGCCGTTTTTACGTGCCATGTCTATAAGCGCTTCAAGCTTCTTCTTTCCTAGGCTTTCCCCTCTTGCGATACGGAACACCTTCACGGTTGGATTCTTGGCAATGATAAGTTTTGCAGCCACCTCCAGGATCTGCGAATCTGATACCTTTCCGGCAACGAACTGAACTCCATTCAATTCCAGGCCATCGTCCGTAAAGTTAAGGCCTTTTATCGGTAATTCTGAATCTTTGATAAGTTTTTCTCTCTCAGATGCCAGATCATAAAGTTTCTTTTCATGATCTGCGATCTTCTTCTGTGCGGATTCTACGTTTTCTTTTGCCTTCTGATAATCCTCAACCTTAGAGTGCATCTCATTGTGATGCTGGATTTCTGCAATCTTCTGACTTATATCTTCCGGTTTATTTTCTTCGTATGATTGTAGCCATTTCTTACAGTTATCTCGGCGTGATATTGCATCCTTTTCTTCTGCGTTGATTGATTCGATTTCCTGGATATATTTACTCTCTTTCTCGGCCAGTTCCGCGTCCAGAGATTTAATCGTATCTTCTAGATCCTTCTTTGCCTTTTCAATCTTCCGCTTATATTCTTCCCTAGCTTCTTTGATCTTTGATTCTGCTTGTTCTTTCTTGCCTGATACGGCATTAATGGTTTCTTCTCTGATCTTCAATTTTTCACGCACTCCGGCCGCCTTTGCTTCCAGTGCAGATATTTTTTTCTGTTCCTCCAGAAGATAGTCCATACTCAAAGCCTGTGAGTATGTCTCCAGATCTTCCGTGCTAACCTCCTTTTGAATCTTCGACATAATTGTATTACATGCCTTAAGATCTGCGTTATCTTCCTTTCTGAATTCCTTGATATTTGCAACCTCAGCGTCAATGTCGGCGATGCGCTTCTGAATATCTTCCGGCAAAAGTGATTTCACTATCTGAACTTGTTTCCGGCGGCCCTCAGCCGTTTCGCTCCAGGATACAAACTCATTCGCATCGAAATCCTGGTATCCGAATATTTCTTGCAATACAGTAAGGCGATCGGAACGCTTCCCGGTATCTTTGCTCTTAATGGTTAATGTTCCTCGCGGATTCGCCTTAGTCATGCGAAGTTCAACTTCATATTCTTTGCCATCATCACCTACTACGATTTTCGCGAATCCTTTTTCTTCTCCGATGGTCAAAACTTCATCCCGGCATCCGGTCAAAAGCGCTGCAATCGCCTTAAGCAAAGTGCTTTTTCCTAGTTCATTTTCCCCGGTAACTAAATAAACATTACCCTCAAAATTTCCGCTGAATTCCTTAATCTTCTGGAAATTCTTCAATTCGATTTGCTTGATATGCATAATTCTCTAGGTTTATGCCAGGGCTTTCGCTCCGGCTGGTTAATAATGTGGTATCGGCGGGATTCGAACCCGCATGATAGGAGTTTTTCCAGGATTTTCACCTGGTAGTTTTTCGTTCTGTGGTGGTCGCGCACCGGATACTATATTTTGGTATGTTCCAAACTCATAGGTGATTTGTCAAGCGTTAATTGTTATTTTACGGCTACACCTCGGTACAGCTGTGCTGGTGCCAACCTATCTATAAGAGCTTCACTTTAGCGTCTACCTTTCCGCCACGATACCAGGCGCCCACCGCCGTGGGCTAGTCCTACCCAAATGGACCCTTATTTCAGTTCTTAAGTTTTACTTAATAACTCAAACCTGGGAAATTACCAGGCTTCTATATTAGCTTACTCTTTTACGAATAGATTCTTCTGCATCAATCCCCATTAGGGTACCCTTATATGACTTTCCGTTTATCATGGAATATCTTTCTTCGAACCAGAATATTGTATCATCATTCAATTCTTCACTAATTGTCTTAAACCATGTCCATTGCCATTCTGATTTTCCTTTTCTGCATGCAAGGTTATTGATACCCAAATAATACCCTGTAATATATTCTTTTTTTACTGACTTGATTTCTCCATCAACCAAATCAATTCCGTCATATTCTGATTTAATTGGATTCAACTCAAATTTATTACCTTTGATCTCAACGAACTTCTTCAACTCTGCGTAAGTAATCATAATAGCTTATTTTTATTTCCGGATACCCGTCCGGTCGGCTGGGAAATCATTTCCCCTTGTTTGACGATGCAAATTTAAAGAGTTATTTTTAGCCAACAAAATTTTTCCCGTTTTTTTTGAAAAAAATCCCGGATTTTCGTCCGGGACCATTCTAGAATAAATATTGCTGAATATTGAATATAGATTCCAGATCCTTATCTACCTGTACTTCCATCTTCTTGCTTTCAGTCAATAGATTTTGATTTCTGGTTGCAAAATAACGCTTCTGCAGGTGGCGCATCTTTTTAACCTTCTCTGCGAATGATTGTAGTGTTATTTCTTTTGTAATTTCGTTCTCTGCCATTTTCTTTTGTTTTATATATTCTTCATCGGAATTATATTTTAATGTTCTCATACAGCCTTATTTCGCGTCAAAACTTGAATCCAGTCTTTTTTATATATTTCGGTAGATTATCTTGAACCCATTGAGGTTCATTTCTGCACTTCAATCTACCGAAGTGCAGAATCAAAATCGCATCTGCGTTCCACAGCGTTGGTTTCGTTTCAGGATAATAATAACCGGCTGCTTCCTTATATCTATTTTTACGCTCCTTCTTTTCCTCTTTCTGTTTTCTCAATTTTAAAAAACCCTGCCAGGACATCGGATGAACTTGCACGTATGGAATATTCTCTACGGTTATATAATCTTTTAACTGTTGGTATGCCATAAGTAGCTGCTGAATACGGAACGCCTTACCCGGATTGTCATTAATATCATCCGATCTTAACTGCACCTTTTCTACGAATATAATCGGCGATAAAGTTATGCTTTTAACGTATTGCAACAACTCTCTTATATCGATTAATGATTTCGGCATCTTTACGGTTTTTACCGGCGAACCCTGTCGCCATATCGCTATACCGCCGTTAGCTCCAGGATCTATCCCTATGATACAATCATAATTTTTCATCTTTAGTCCTCCTTAATTCCAGTGCATCAGATCTATTTCCAACCATGATGCTTTTATTGATTTCAAAAATTCTTTGATCTTTCTCATTTTATCTGTCATTTATTTAATTTATTCTTTTCTCATATTTCATGCTTTCTTTAATGATCAAAGGCTTTTCTTCGCTCAATTTGCTCAAAAAAGAATTCATTAAAATTGCCTGGTTCTTACTCATTCCTATTGGAGAAAAGGAATTATCTTCATTCTTAACCATTATAACAAATGTTCCCGGTTTTAATTCTTCCATATCATTCTCTTATTAGTTCTATTAATTGAATTTCTTCTTTGATGATAATATCCAGGCTTTCGCAGATCGCGCGGTATCTAGCAATAAAATACGCTGAATCATTCACCGTTTCATGCTTCGTTCCTACCCTTCTGATACACTCTGCAACAAATGGTTTAATTAATCCGTTTTGCGCCTTTCTTAATAGTTTGTGCATCGCCTTTTCTCGATCATCTTCGGTTATTCTTACCGGGACTGCAAGATCTAGCCTTTCAAGTTCCTGGTATATTATATTCTCTCCGGTTATAGATCCTAATTTCCCGGTGTACTTATAACTGAGATAAATTAATTTTGCCTGATCCTTCAAGAACTTAAGAAAATATTTCTTTTGATCTTCTTTCGGTTCCTGGAGTTTCGGAATCATATCGTATGCCTTAATTTCTACCTCATGATTTTTCTTTCTAAATGCGTTCAGAACCTTTGTCACGTACTCAACGGAAAAAGACTGGTAATGGTTATTATCTGGGTTTCCATCCTTATCCCTGGGCAGATATTCGTTCAGTTCTCCGGCCATTGCCATTTCGAACGCTATCTTTATTTGCGAGATTGATAGCGTATTATAATATCTTCTCAGTACATCCAGGAATCTTGTTACATCATAAGGTTCTACCTGTCTTATCCCTGCATCCTTCGCTACGAACTTAGCAAGATTACTAATCTTATCGCATAGCTCTTTTTCATCAAGTTCTGATATTGATTCCTTCGTTGATGCAAAAAATACCATCTTTTCTGCGTAGGTAAGCGAATCCATAACCGCCGGTATATTCAGCATATCTTTCCGGACATCTACCGCCATCATTTGCCCCGGCAAGCATACCACATTTTCTTTTTTGATTAAGCTATTTTTCATTCTCATAACTTCAAATATTCAAGTGCATCTTTCATATCATCATTTCCGCTGAATTTTGATTTTTTCAGCCATTCATTATACTTTTTATCCGTATCTGAATAGATCAGGCCTTGCCACTCATTCATGATCGAAGCGTCAATCAATTCCAGCACATATCTCATATCGTATTTCTGCAATTTAGTAAGTTGCATCTGGATCGCATGAACTGTCTTATTTCTCCATTTCGGCATGCAGCAAAGAATGAAAAATTTTCGTTTAAATTCATCATCCTCGAACGGAAAAACAATATGAGATAATAATTTTTCCACCTTCGAGAATACCCGGCTATCAACGCTTATGGATTTAGGATCTAGGCCCAGGGAACGGCCCAAAGAAAAAGTTTCTTTTTCTTCTTCTTCTTCTCTAGCATTATTATCTAGATTATTATTTATATTATTATGCGCTGTTTTAGCGTACCCCCCTGCGCTGTTTTGATGCACCCCCATACATTGATTCAGCGTACCCCCCTGCACTGTTTTGATGCAGGGTGCAGATATTGAGTATCTGCAGAATTTCACTCCTGATATTACTTCATCTCTTTTATTGATAAGACCTTTTTCGATCAATCGTAGTAAAATCTTTCTAGCGTTTTCCCTGGTTGTATTAAGAGATTCAGCTATATAGTTATGAGATCCGGTAAACTCGCTTGTTTGGTCTTGTGAGAATCCATATATCAAAGCATAACATAAAAGTTCATTTCCTGATAATTTTAGTTCGTTGACCATCCAGCCTAGAACTACTATATAATTTTCATTCGTCATAATTAAAAAAAATAAGGTTCCCATTGAAGCCACCACGCATTCAACAGGAACCAGAGCTAATTAGCCAAATATCTTCATAATCAGTGGTGGTTGATTATCTTGCACAAAGATATGAATTTATTTCTTTTCCAGCAAATTACTAGGCTTAAATGCTTGTTTAATCTTAAGAATATTTTCTTCGCTTTCGTTTGCCACCAGGCTAACAACCGGGTATCTACTTCTATCCCCAGGCTTTTGGCTCGTTGCGAACTTTACGCTTAGATCGAAAACTATTCCTTTGCAAAATCCCCGGCTTTCGAGCATGGCGTCAAATACATCACGGATCTGCGGTATTGTGCTGGCCGCTCCCTTCGTAGAAAATTGCCATACTCCGGCTACACCTCGAACGCATGGAATGATAAAATTCAACGTGAGTATTATCTTCCATCCGTCACCATCCTGACGGTATGCCCTGTTTGGGTATTTCTTTTCAATGCCGCGCATAAGATTCGGATACTCTGATATTGTCAGGACCTGATACTCTTTTCCGTTCCAAACCTGGAATGTTTCTCCGTCCCCTGTAGCTAATAACCGGCCTTCATCGTCCCTGTACTCATATCGCTCACAGCAAACCTTTGCCGGATCATCATCCGGGAAAATTATCTGGATAGTTTGGGGCTTATCTCCGTATGCCTGGGTAAACAATCCGGCATATTTCCCGTCAGGGATAAAGTAATCTACGCTCTTTGGATACTCCTTGCCATTCCGGCCTTTTTCCTTGTATCCTACTTTGACAAATCCAACGCGTGGCAGGACCAGATGGTCCCGCTCCGCTGCTGGCTTATTAAATTTGATTCTTCCGTTCATCATAGATCATCATCATTCAAAAGGTTATCTAATTTCTTATTTCTTTCTAATTTTGCGTTTACGCGCTTCTTTTCTTCTTTGTGGGCATTTGTATCGGAAATACTATTTTCTTCCTTGAAATCGAATTTATCGCTATTTTCTGATACCTCACTAGGTTTTTCTTCTGATTCCGGATCATTCTGTTCTTTATGATCTGGCTCAATCTTCTGTTTCTTGTTCTTTACTACTTCCGCCAGGCTCATTTCAATAACATTGCCATCCAGGAAATCTTCATCATCTAGGTTAATCTGTCCGGAGCAGAATACAACCGTATTATCTTTCCGATCATTTTCCAATTTCGCTTGTCCGATGATAAACGGCAAACGAAGTGCTTCTTTGCTTTCCGTCTGATCCTTGAAATTATAGGTAGGTGTCGTTCCTCTCCATTCCTTCGGTGACCAGTTGAATACCTTTTCGATTGGCACATCTGGAAAGTGAAGATTCCACATTTCCCTGTACGCATGAAGCTGGATTTCATGCTCTGGAAAAAATCCCTTTCGGCCGGACTTGAAATCGATGATCGCTCTGATCTTTCTTTTCCTTTTGGTTTCCTTTGGTTTCCCGGCATTCGCGCCTGTCTTGTATACTTCTCCAAAGAATCCTTTTTCATCAATTTCTATTTCTGCTGCCAGATCCAGCGCACCAGCATAACCATCTTCCGGATGCGTCAATACTAATTCAATAGCCAAAGGTTTCAGATCTGTATCTCGCATGAACTTGGCAAAGGCTAGAATATCCTTTTTGAAATCACCTGCATAATTGATAAAATCAACAGGAAGTTTTTCATGCTCAATATATTTTCTCAATTCGTCTTTTAGCTGATCCAGATCATAGGTGCGATTGATGATAAGTGATGCTATTTGCGCGTGCATGAACGTACCGTATGATGCTCGATCTGCTGCATATCGTTTGCTTTCGTCTACTCCCATCTTCGCGATCCATTCGATCAACTGTGGCGAAGTTGGCATGTTCTGCTTGATCATCGTGGTCACGCTCACGTAGAAACGAGGATTACCGTCTTTACCGAACGTATAATAATATCTACCGCCACTGCCATCTAATCTGTATACCGGCTCCGGCTGTTCCCGAAGTGCATCATGATTAAAAAACTCTGCCTGTATCTGTTCAGACATCATTCCTGGAGCAATCTCATAGGCTCCCATACTAGCCTGATCTGGATTGATTACTTGCTGATTTTCATATTCTACGGCTTGCATTCCGCCATACATTTCTTCTACTACATTTTTCATTCTCTAGTCTGTTTAAGTTATTATATTAATTTACTTCCGATATAAAATCCTACTGCGTATATCAATAATACCGGGTTGATAAATCCTCCTATTAATGTGGCAATAGCAAATGTTTTAAAAACTCCTTTCGTGAATTTATCGCTACCTAGATACATGGCCATGCGATACAAAATATCATTGATTCTTTTCATTTCTCGTCCTCCTTAATTCCTAACAGAAAATCGGCGCTGCATCCCGTTTCTCTGCATATTACAGCTATCCATTCCGGACTAATCTTTTTGGTAATACCAGTACAAAGATTTGTCATATTTACCGCCTGTGCTTCTGGACGGCTATTAGTCCAGATTTTTGCGGCCAAATCTTTTTTCAGAATCTTTTTCCCGTTTCTCTCAGATCTTGCGATCGCTTCATTAATTCTTAGTATCATATCTTTTATTTTTGGTTCTCTGCAAAGTTAAATAGATATTTTAATTTAACAAAGAACAAATTAAAAAAAGACCCGCAACATTTATGCAAAATGAAACGGGCCTTATTGGAATAAACCTAGAGAATGATTTATATGCTACAAATATATATATTTATTCCTGGATGCACAATATCTCTAGATCTTTTCTTTTACAATTTTACCCGATTCATAAGATCGCCGGCAATTTCTTGCAGATCTCTTTGTCTTCGTGGCTCTAGTTCCCTGCTATGAGCGGTAATACCCTGAACCAATTTCCAAAGGGTGCTTTCGCCGGTTACTCCATCATCAGGCTTATTCGCCATAAGGATTCTTTCAACTCCCTTGACTTCCTCCTTTGATAATTTACCTTTCTGAAGTCCCTTAAGTTCCTTTTCCATATCCACCTCCATAGCGCTAGCTCCCTGGATTTCCAACGCCTTTTGCGTGATGCTCTCTTTGCTGAAAATGCTTTTGGTTAAATCCCTGATCGCGCTTGCCTGGGTTTTCGTATCGAGTTCATACGTGCGTTGGCTCAAAGCAATAGTATCGGGCAATCGTCCTCCCAGATGCACCTGTCGCATCACGCTCTGTCTGCACATTCCATTCAAGCAAACACCCTGCATTAAAAATGCTCTTAATTCGAGTGCTCCATCGCCGTAATCACTGGTAGATAGCCGGGCACCAAAGGCCATTTCTACGATACCGTTCTTTGCGGTAGGGATAGCAATCGTTTCCGGCATCAAAACCTCCATGTAAACCCTAGTAGCATCCATGAATCCGTCTGCGAGCTGGCCACCCATACGATTAGATGTTTCCAGGAAACTCATAATGATGGTTTCGCTGTTCAATCTTCGGTAGCTATCAGAAAGAACTCCACGCACTTCATTTCCTACGGTTCGAACTAGTGTTCTAGTTCTTTGCGTCCATGTGCTATGCTGATTCAGGATTTCAGCCGCCAGATTTCGCTGCCATTGATCGCCACCGGATAGTTCCCGTAAATACTTCGATGGCACGTTTAATTTTTCGCCTAACTGACCGATCGCGTTATCATGAATACGATAAACCCCATCATCGCCGAGTTTCATTTCTACTGCATCTTCCGATGAAAATATAACTTGTGATTTTCTTGTGTTATTCGCTCCTAGGTAGGCTATATAATCATTTGCAACCTTGCCTTCTGAAATAAGTTTCTCAATGGCTTCACGTGCGTTCATACTTCCTGTCTGGATGCGTCTTGCGATTCTCTCTCTAATTACATTGTTCAATCCTTGCTGTAATTCCATAATTCTCTAGGTTTATGCCAGGGCTTACGCCCCGGCTAGTTAACTATAATTTATATCCTTTGTATGCTATTAAATAATCTGATTGGATCTGTTTCATTAATGAAGCATCCTTTTGTGTGATACCATAGTCTGATGTTAAAGCTATATACTTCACTCCAAAATCTTCTTTATCAAAATTCTTTCGGTTATCTTTTGTATCTGCAATTTCGCAAACTAAAAAATATTTTTCTTTTCCGGTTCTTATATTTTTCAAAAGAATAGAACCATGTATTATTGATTCTCTGCCGTAAATATTTCTTTTCTGTATCATAATATTATATTTTAATATTCCGGACACCCTCCCGGTAGGCTTGGAGTTATTTCCTTTTCGATGATGCAAAATTAAAGAAATGATTTAATTCCACAAACTTTTCGTTGTTTTTTTACAAAAAAAAATCTCTATTATCGCATTTTCATCTAATATTTGCCATCTAGCATTTTGATATTTCTATAAATGCCAGCCTTAAAAAAGGTTCACAGTATATCCGTCAGGGATTCCGTGCGTTCCTTTCTGCCATTCCTCCAGCGGACAGAACTTGCACAGATCATCGCCCAGATCATCCATACTTTGCGAAAATTCGCCGATCTCCCTTTGTCTAATTATCCCTTTTATCAGGATGAAAAAGACGATCAGATAAAAAGAAATTATCATCATTTCCATTTTATTTTTGTTTTTAATAATTGTGCGCATCTGGGATTCGAACCCAGATAAGACCTACTCTATGCGCTACCTGAATATTAGCATTCGCAACACCATTCGTCATAACTTACAAGATAATCTATTTTTCTAGCTGTCTTATAATTGCAGTCAAATACCTGATTTACTAAGTCTAGAATTTCACTGAATCTATACGGCGTATATCGATGCGTCTTTTCGATGCCAAAAGCATTATAATAATCTTGCTTATTATTAATAAGCCAACGCCCTTTTACGGCTGCCCTTTGTTCGAATGCTAGATCCCATTCCTTTTTTCTTTTTTCCTGGAGTTCTACATCGATCGAAAAATCAATCCAAAATCTATTTTCATTCTCATTGTTTCCAATGAGTTCAATGAAATATCTATGCCCGTATTTATTTCTGAAATAGCATCTTATTCTGTGATTTCCTACTCCGTCTGCGTATTTGCTTACAAAAGATGCACCCATTGAGCAAAAAACAAGTTCTCCTTTTTTTATACCTTTCAGGATTTCATTTCTTCTTTCCTTCTTTATTTCTTCGGCCTTTTTAATCTGTTCTTCTGTTACAATATATTCAATAGGATAACTACAGGTCGCGTAGAATTTATGATTTCTATCTCGATCGCAATGCCCTACCGGACATGAAATAAGATTGATCCATTTATCATATTTGATCAACTCATTAAATAGATTTTCGGTCATTTCTTTCGTTGTTCTCATAACTCATAATTATATACTTCGTAAAAATCAGGTTCATAACAACCGTTTTCTTCATCTTCTTTTTCCCATTCATCTACCTGTTGTTCTGCTTCTTCTTTGCTCCAGAATCGGTCTATTACATTACCGGCCTGGCTAGTTCTAATATACCACGCAGAATATTTTTCAACGATATTTCCGGATGCGTCTTTTATATATCCGGAACGAATATTATTCTCAAAGAATCTCTTCGCTCTATCAAGCGATCTTCTTCCCATAAGTTCATAAACTCTAGTTCGTTCATTCAGAACGTAAATTTCAAATTTCTCCATATCCTTTTTTTTAGTGATTTATCTAGTTCCGGCTTCCAGATCTTGCACTGGTTAGAAAGGCTTAACCTTTGCCGGATAATAATTATATTTTTACTATTTCTACGCC